>Ga0136643_10000237_pt1 | contig 58771 bp, 88 predicted proteins | sample TergutLab28metaG_FD_96883 | JGI IMG/M metagenome (GOLD analysis project Ga0136643, IMG submission 96883) | Labiotermes labralis P1 segment gut microbial communities from Petit-Saut dam, French Guiana - Lab288 P1 (version 3) (version 3) | ecosystem: Host-associated > Arthropoda: Insects >... | reverse complement strand
TGTCCGTTGTTAATTCCACTGCCTAAGCCATAGTCTTGTGTGGGTGATGCGTGGTATTTTGGGGTGAATTGGTTTTCTAGGTTTTTATATAGGTTAGGGTGGGCGTTTGGGTCTTGGTTGTGGATGTCTATAAAATCATCAATCATAGATATAGTAGCCAGACCGTTAGGGTCTACTACAACAGTTACGGCACTTGCATTTTCTGTTGTGAAATTCCATCCCGGTGATACATTTACAGGTATTTCAGACATGGCAGGCATATAGTTAGCGGTTTCAAACTGAGATATCCTATAAAGTATTTCTCCATCGTCCGGGTCTATTGCAAACATACCTGTCTGCCGCCATTCGTAACCCTCTTCAAGCGGCGGTTCGCCTGTTACCGGATTGCCGACATTTGTAAATAGGGCTTTAACCGTAGCTCTTGTGCCTGTTGTTTTCCTTGCTATTATAGAACCGGTTTGCTTTAAATCTATTACATCTTCAAGATTTGTAGGGTCCGGGCTGTAGCCTGATGCTGATACAATTCTTGTGATTTCAAGAGGGACAGTTCCGTCACCTTTTTTTATCTTGGCATTTAAGGCCTTGCCTTTTGTGGTTAGATGCATATGTACACCTTTGCTATTCAATTACTATCATCTCCTCTCTTATGGTAAAAGGTGCTGTTGATGTGTAATCAGTTATGTTTGTGTGTATGGGTTCTTGGTCGCAGATTATGAAGGATTCTATGGATAGGCTTGGGGCTGTGGTGGTGAAATCTGCTTTTTCTTCCTCGTATTCAAAAGTGATACTATCAAGCCATGAGCGTTCGTTTTTGACAGCATATATGGCTTTGATTGCCTCGCCTAAATCCTCTCTACTGACAAGCTGCGAACCTGCTATTGCGCGAAAGAAAAAAGGGCGGCCGCCATACTCAAACCATTCCTCGACCTTAAAATTGGGAAAGAATAGTGTTCGCACAATTTCCTCCACAACGCTTTTTGTGCCCTTTCGCCTATGCCAATCCAGCGAATTTTTAACCAGTGCCCTTTTAAGGTCAAGATTAAGCCCCAAAGGCTCGTAAAAGTCAACGTGAAACTGCCAGGCAAGGCTATCTACGATATCCTCGGACATTTCTTCAATCCGTGGTATCATTATCACGCCGTCAATCTCTTTGGTTATTTCTTTCATCTGTTTATCAAGGGCAGAAGCCACAGCAAGTATTTCTTTGGTTTTTAAGCGTTTGGGTAGAATGTCAGCTAAGATTAAATCAACAAGTTTAATCATCTTCTAACCCTCCATAAAACTCATCAAAACTTATATCATCAATATCAGCGACACCAAGCTCGAAGTGCTTTAGTGGCGTAAATACAGGCTCTATTATCTCAACACGCTTTGCCCCTGCCTTTACAATCATTTTTGTTAGCTGTGATGGGTTAATATCCCGCCCTAAAATTGACTTTTGCCACAAAATAAAAGCCTGTATAGCTTGCACCACAGACTTTTGTATTTTCACACCCATTACAGAATTATTTCGGGATATGAAATATTTTAGGTTTAATTTGTAGAGTGCTGCTTCGGGGGAGCGGACTACTACATAGTCGGTTAGCGGTCGCCTTGTGTCAGTGTTACATACAGCGTAAACCTCGTCAAGTATTGCCTGTGTCGGAAATTCCCCCCTTTGCAATAACGGGATTATCTCCACCACTCCAGGACTTGGGGAGGTGACTGAAACATCAATAATAAGCTGGTTAGCCGTCATTGCCCAATATTTATAGGCACCGGCAGGCCCAGCAGACGAAAAGCTCTCAGGCGCCATTTGCGTACGGCTTCTAAGAGTTTCTATATTTTCTAAGTCTGCACCGCCAGCGGTTTCCTCTATATTCTCCACGCTGTAGTGAAACGAGAAAGTGTCAACCAGTCTATTTACCTGCCCAGGCAAAAATCCGTTGCCAATATGCCCGATTTGAACACACCTAGCGTTAGCAGTTGTGGTTAGCTCCCCTGCGGGTATCTCCACGGCCTCAATAGTAGCAAAGTAGATATTATTTCCTGGTGTTGCCCTCGTTCCGATGGGGATTAGGGTTGCATTGGGCCGGGTTGTTGATAATCTAAACCTAAGTACAGTAACCGCTGCCCTCGGCTCGCTCTGTTCAACACCAACCAAAGCAGCAATATTTTGAATAAAGCCGTCTTGTGCGTAACGCAAGAGATTCTGCTTGCCAGCAAAATCAATATTGCTCCTATGCATAGACAACACATATACAAATTTCAACAACAATAACCTCATAGGGTCGCTTGGAAAAAGTTTGCGGTTTGCCTCTTTCTCAAAAATTGATATAATCTCTGCCGTTATGGTAGCCGTGTCCTTTTCAGCAAAATTAATATCGGGTAAATTTTCAAGAAATGTATTCATCAAGTATTCTCACCACCATTCTCGGATAAAATAAGCCTTCCATTGCATCATAAAGCTGAGGGATGAAGTCAATCTCCACCACTTCTACCCTCGGCTCATAGTCTTGCACTGTTTCCAAGGCAAAAATAGCCAGTTTCATCATTGCCCTCTGTGCTGGTACATCAATGAAAGTGGCGTTAATGCCCAAGTTTCTATCCAAAGCTACGGAGCCGACCTCAGTTGTAAGCAATACAGAAACATTTTGGAGTATTTCCTCAATGACTGTTTGAGGGAACAAATTAACCTCGGTCACGTTTATGCCCATAATTGTGTAAATATTATCAACCATAATCACCACCCACCTAAATGTATTCTTCAAAACTGACATTTACAGTTGAAGAAATACAAACACCTTTATTGTCTATAATCTCCCAGGGCATACTTAAATCAGCAATCCGCCAGCGATACATTCCGTGGGCTGACTTGCCTGTTATTACTGATAATGTCGTGCCTGCCCTTTGTAGATGTATCAGTTTGTTAAACTCCGCTTGAGGATTAACGCCAAACTGGGCTTTGAGGATTATTCTAAGGTTTAGTCTGTCAAGGTCTGGACCTACATATTGACTTACTGGCTTTCGGAGTAGCACATTGTTTTTAGCAAAACGGACGCTGTTATTGCGTGTAAAGCCGTCAAAAGTGAGAATTTTCTCTTGGGATACCTCAAACATAATCACATCATCAAGCTCTTTAGAACCTATTGCACCAATCATATGTCATCAACTCCTCTCGCGTATATCATTCGGGTATCGTTGTTGGCGACACTGTATGGCTACCCGTTACGGTGACATAACCCTGCACTTCGATATTTGCAGTTACGCCATCCATTTTAATAAAAGCTCTTTCATTTCCTGTAGCCTTATTTTTAGTAATCAAATCAATCTGGCCGGCTTGACCTTTAATGTTTATCTGTGTTGTTTCGTTGTCGGTAGAGAAGTTAGTCGTTTTTATTTCGACATCTCCAGTCTGGCCATCAATTTCAAGCTCCAGAGTATCTTTGTCATGCTCTACATTCGTTGTAACCAGATTAACCTTGCCTTCGTTACCCTTTACAGTAATTTTTAGGCTCGTTTTTCCAGCAAAATCTTCATCATCATGTACACGATAGTCAGTTGAGCTATTATTCAAGATAATGTTGAGTGCTTCCTTTATCTCTGTATCGATATCGCTCTTTGTGAAAATATCAATGGACTTTTCGCCACCGGCAAGGATCTTAATGGTGAGGGTGTGTAGCTCTCGGTCGTACTCAATCAACGTCTTATCTTTGAAAAGAGTATAGCGCTTATCCTTGCTAGCAATCGGAGGAATACGAGTGTCTGATGAAAAAGAACCTACTATATAGCCACGAGATGGGGCTTCGGGATCAAAAAAGCATCTTACTACTTCCCCAATGTCGGGCATCCAGTAATCGTAATCCTCCAGAGTTTTTGTATAATCCAAAGTCAAATCCCTTGTAACAATATCATCCCTGTCCTCAAAAGTAACCTTTGCTGTGCCTTTGGCTGGGTCTATAGACGATATTTTGCCTATTCTTATTGTATCTGTGTATTTATCTCGCATTAGTATCCCTCCAAGCAGCGGCGCAGGCTTAGTGAAACAGTATAGCCACCGCTATTGTTGATGGAATGGACTGCGGTGTCAATGTGATACTTGCCGTCAAATCTACCCCATCCCACAATGTCTATATTCGTGCCCGTGAAGTAGATAATGTCGCCTTTGAGTGTCATATCGCAAGTCCACTCATATTTATTTTCTTCTCTCAATCTCGCCTTCGCTTTGCGGTCAAGGTTTATATCATCGCTTTCGCTGTTATAATTCTCTCTAAGTTTTAGAGTATGCCCTACATCGGGAGCGTTTGGTGTCTCAAAGTAACCAACATAGGTTTCGTCCGTCTTTGGGCAGTAATATTGTATCTCGCATGCCTTGTAAACGTCCTTTGCATCTCTGTTAAAGTTCGGAACGCCAATTATGTTGCTGTCGCCCTTTGTGATGGTTGCGACTGTTGGTTTTCCTTCGTACTTGCTTTCCTCATAGATTATAAGCTGGCCGTCAGTAACTTTCATGCACAGCCCATCAGACTTACAAAGCTCCTCTAAAAAATCAAGATCCGATTTGTCGTTTTGGTCGGCCTGGTCATAAAATGGGTCAACGTCTGTATCATAAACTAAAGAAAGCCCTGCTGTGCCTGCTATATCTCCAGCAATGCCCGATAGGTTAATCTCTGCCCAAGCCCTGTTTTTCTTCTCACTTCTAACGCTGCTGGTTATTGGCACAGCAACGCCGCCTATTGAAAGGGTGTTGCTAAAGCGTGGGTTATCAATTTCAAACGAACCCAAGTCAATGGTTCTGTTGTCTCCTCGGGAGTTCCAGTCAAAGACTTCAATTCTGGCGGTGATAATATCGCCAGTTTCGGGAAACCATTCATCTAAAAAGCGCCCCTCTCTATCAGAGAGAGTGATGGCAATATCGTCTGTTTTGTCGTAATTATCGGTGTAGCTCATTTCAATTAGGTATCTTGTGATATTTCGGCCGCTTAATGTGATATTGGCGGCCGCTCTGCGTGCATTTGCCATATTACAACCCCCTGCTTAAATATTTTCTTGTCCTCTCGTCTGATGGGTGCAGAAAAATCTTGTCAGTTTTGTCATACTCTACAAGCTCCCCAAGCAGAAAATAGGCTGTATAATCGCTAATCCGTGTGGCTTGCTGCATATTGTGGGTTACTATGACAATGGTATAGTCACTTTTTAGCTCCAGCAGCAGCTTCTCAATTATCTCTGTAGATATTGGGTCTAAGGCAGATGTTGGCTCATTAAGCAGTAAGACCTCGGGTTCTACCGCCAAAGAACGGGCAATGCACAGCCTTTGTTGCTGGCCACCTGATAATTTCATAGCGGATTTTTTTAGCTGGTTTTTTACCTCACCCCACAAAGAGGCTTTTATCAAAGACTGCTCCACAATCAAATCAAGGTCTTGTTTTTTCCTTATGCCGTTTGCTCTTGGGCCAAATGCCACATTGTCATAAATGCTCATAGGAAAGGGATTAGGCTTTTGAAATACCATGCCAACCCGCTTTCGTACGGTTTTTACATCAATATCGCTGTGTATATCCTCTCCGCCCAAAAATATTGTGCCGGCCCATCGGCAACCCTCGCTGTATTCGTTAAGGCGGTTTATGGCTTTTAAGAAGGTGGATTTGCCACAGCCAGACGAGCCTATGAGTGATACTATTTTGTTTTTGGGTATATCCATGTTGATATTTTTGAGGGCTTGTAAATCATTGTAGAATACGTTTAGTGCTTGGATTTTTAGCTTTGGCATATGCTCGCCTCCGTCAAATTTGCTTGCCCCTTTGTGTTATAATTGTATTGTTAGTAATTTTGAGAGGGGGTGATTGTGTGGCAGAATTACCAGTCCCTGCAAGTGTTTATTTTAAGGATTTTTCACTTGGTATCGTAAAATACGAAGTCAGCCGTGAAAATTCGCACATTGCAGCAATTGAAGGCCTGCCCAATGAGGAATATGGAGAAAAATACATCCATTTTCCTCACGGTAACGACATTGCGGTCGGCGATATTTTGACTACCGGCAACACGGAGTATGCAGTCAGAAAAATATCTATCGACACTTATCAAGGCACACCAGAGCTTCTTAAAGCTGTGTATTACTAATTTTGATGCCCAAGTGAAGGTAAAACCTTCGCGAGAACATAGCAAGCTCGCTTAGTGCCTCTTCGAGGTCTTTATGGTCGAGGTTTGCCATATCAGCCAATATGGTAAATTTGACCTCTGTGCCACTTGTAAGCGTTTTGCTAAATTCTTGTTTGACTTCAAGAGCTCCTTCGGGGGCTTTTGTATTTTCCATGTGGTTTTCCTCCCATTTTTGGATTCGTTTTTCAGCGGTTGGAGCAGAACTATACACAACTTGCATGAAATTCCTTCAAGGCATCTGCCAAAAACTGTTCGTTGCCCTCAAATGCTGTGTCTATCGGCATTCCAAAAACACACTTCTCACCAACAAAAATACATATTTTGGCGCGCTCTGATGGCTCTTTGAATTTTGGCGGCTCGTGTTCAGCATTTGCATCACGACACCCACCCAACGCAAGCCGTGATATTTTCTCGAAAAAATCTAACAAATCCGCTTGCCCTCCAAACAAATCCCTATAGGTTCTCTCGGTAGCTTTTGTTTTGTCCATGCAGATCCTCCTCAAATAAAAAACCACCTTGTTTTTAGGTGGTTTGATGGTTATTGTTTTTCGGTTATGGGCTCTAGCAGGCCCTCCATATCCTTGACGAGTTTCCTGTATTCCTCTTCGCCCTCAATAAAGATGTCGTTATAATAAACAGGCTTACCGAAAAGGATTTTGAAAGCGTTTTTTATCCTGTTTAAGATACTGCCGTTATTGTGGTCATATCGGGAATCTTGCATGGATATGTCAAAATTGATTTCTCCATCTTCCCATTCCGTTCTTTCAGCAACCAGCATACAGCAGTTACAGCCGCATTTTAGAGTGACTGTTTTGGTTTTCTTGTTTGTTTTGGGCACAAAATCCTCCTCAAAAAGTTGTGTTTATGTCCTTTTGACTAGCTCTAAGTCATACCCTAAGGAGTGGACATATTTGACAACAGTTTTTATACTAGGGCTAATATCCATATCTACCTCAACACGGCTTATTGTGCGCTGGTCTAAGTCTGACACTTCTTGAAGCTGCTTCTGTGTCATTCCCGCTTCTTCTCTAGCCAAAGTCAGCTTTTTGCGAAACTCGTACTCCTTATTCCATTCTTCAGAGGCTTTTGCTAACTCAGGGTCAGAATCAATAAGCTCTTGCCTTTTTCTTTTAATTTCCTCAATATCTACTTTTCTGCCCGGCATACTGCATCCTCCTCTATAATTCATAAATATATAGCAAGCTAATTAAAGGGATTTTATTCCCTTAATCAACTCTTAATCCATATTCCTTTGCTCGTTTTATGGCTTTGTCCAAGTCTGTTTTTTCGGCTTTGCCTTTTTGTTTCTTGCAAGCATGGAGGAAATAAATGTTATCAGCATCAGCAACTATATACATTATGCGGTTTTGAGAGAATTTTATCTCCCATAGCTTACCTCTTAAATTTCTGGTGTTGATGTTTTTGAGGGCTGAATATCCGTCTTTTTCTATAGCTATTATGAAGTCAAAAGCCTCTAATTGCTCTTTCGCTGGCAATTTGACCAGATATTCTTGTATTAAGTCTTTGCCGCCTGATGTTTCATAGTTTATGATATTCACTAGGTTTCCTCCTTTCTGAATTAATTATACTATATATTTATAGTAAGGTCAAGAGGTTTTTTGAAAAAAGTTAAAATTATTTTTGTAAAATTAAGTTTACCCAGCCCTCCAAGGAGGAAAGGCGACCCTCTCCCTCCTTGGTGCTGGTGGCACAACAAGCTCACAATTAGCAGGGAAAACCGCAATATCTCTGTACCTATGGTTAGCCTCAATGAGTAGGTGCATCAGCATTTCAGTCCCGTATACACGCATAGATATAACGTCCCACATATCTCCTTGCGTGGTGATGTATACTTGGTTATTTTGTCCACTCATCAATTCTTCAACCTCCGTTTCTTGTCCTGATCCTCGCTTATAACACGCTTAACGATTTTTTCAACCTCGCCATACGTGCCTTGCAGGGCATTAGATATTACGTTCTCCAATTCGCCATTATCATAACCGCCGCCGCTGATTTGGATAACAGGGGCATAGTGGAATGACATTGTGTCGCCTCCGTATGTTGCGTTAGCCTCATCTAAACGACTCATAGCTGCTACAGGGCTGTTATATGGTGCTGGGCCGTCCGTGCCTGTTGCTTGCAGATTTTCATATCTGCTAAAACTGGTAAGGCTAGATACTGCATTATCTTCTGTGTTAGTCGGCGCTTTTACAACTCCACTAGCGGAGATATAACCAGCCACTTTACCTGATTGCATGAGCTCTGCAACGGCATGCGGTACAACAACAAGATTATCAGAAATAGCCTCCGATACATCCTTGCAAGTCTTGATAAGCTCGCCCGTCATGGAGTACATACCGTCTGACATGCTTCCCATGAGTTTTTTACCAAAGCCACGCATTTTCCTTGATGGTGAATTCATGGCCCAGTAGTTTCTCAAAGCCGCCTCGCTGTTTTGCGAGATATAAACCATTGCTCTTTCAAGATAGATACTGCCATCACGGACACCTTGGCCGATACCATGAGAAATATTGTACCCTTCATTATCAAAGCCTACATTATCTATAGTATTTGCAAAGGCGGCAAAACCAGCATTAACCTTGTCAATTAAGGCATTTTCCATAGCTTGGTTTTCCAATATAGCCAAAGCTACATGGTCTATTAGCTCCTCGGCTGATCCAGCAACGCCCATCGGGTCAAGCTCTCTCTGCATGGCCTCCATTGCAACAATGGTGCTATTCTCAAAAGCATCACCTAAAGCGGCCAGTTCATAATCGCAAGCATCAACAAGTCCTTGGATGGTGGCTGCCATCTCTGGGCCTGCATCTCTTAACTGGTCGAGTAGTGCCTGGTCTATATCTAACCCCTCGAAGCGCTCATGCAGAATAGCCATGTTTTTGCTCCACTCTTCAACAGCGTTTGCGTTTGCTGTTAGATTAGCGGTCATTTCTGCTATAGAAACATAGGCACGTTGGTTTACGGTGTCAAAAACATTGGTGGTAACACGCTTATAGCTCTCAAATGCACTATTCATGCGGTCGAGTGCATCTTCTTGGGCATCTGCCCACTCCTCGGCAGTAAAAGCCGCTCTCCGCATAGCCATCTCAAAGCCATAGGTGGCAATGGCGGCCTCCTCTTGCATACGGCGGTGGTCTTCAAGGTATCTTGCGTTTTGAGCCATAACCTCGCCCAAGTTTTCATACTCGGCAAAATTATTGGCTAGAGCATAGTTTAGAGCCTCCTCGGCGGCTATCAAATCGTCTAGCTGGTCGTTTAACCTGCCACGTTGTATAAATTGATGTCCTCCGAGGTTGTTTAGAGCTTCTTGCACGGCTGCTTGTTGCTCTTGTAGAGCTACGAGTTCATACTCTGCTTGCGAACGCTCCCTCACCAGTTCAAGTTGTCTAGCACGGGAGGCATCAATTTCTAACTGCTTTTCGGCAAGTCCAATATATCTTTGCAATGCCTCGGCCGTCATGTTTAATTCGCCCGTTTGTTCATTAAAGGCAAGATTAAGGCCAGGGATTGCTTGATTAAGAGCCGCTATGTCATAGGCCAGATTTTCCATCTCAAAGGCGGTTAAGTCGTAAGCATTGGCCAATTCGTAAACTCTGTTGGCTTGATGGGTAAACTCATCTGTAGCGACTTGCATATCTCTCATTTGTTGGTCAAAAGCTGCGGCGGAATTGTATATGCTGTCCGTCAAGGCTTGCTGGCGTTCAATGAGTGCATCTGTTTCCTCTTGAAGTCTGCGTGTTTCTTCGCTACTACGGAAAAGACACATAGCCAGAGCAGCCAGAGCAACGATAACAGCCATAATTACAGCCACAAGCAAAAATATTGGGTTCATTTTCATAATGATGTTCCAAATTTTCTGTGCAACGGTTGCTATTTTTATCTTGCCGGTAACAAGTCCAATCACAGTTGCAAAAACAGCCTTTGAGGCGGCCCATGCTTTGGTGGCGGCCGTACCAGCTTTTGCAACGATATTATAAGCCGTAGCACCAGCCACGGTTGCACCTGTAGCGGCTGCTGATTTTGTCGCCATAGCAGCATAACCAGCTTTTGCAAGAGTAAAGCCTTGTACAGCCTGCCTCCCTGCCACGAAAATCTTTATCAGCTTAGATGTGATTATCATAGCTGGTCCTATTGCAGCCGCTAGAGCGGCAAAGCGGATTATATTTCGCTGTGTGCTTTCGTCCAAGTTTCCAAACCACTCTACAGCACTTGTTACAACGCCGATTAAGCTAATAGCGTGGGGCATTAGATGCTCGCTTATCTGCAACATTAGCTCCTCCATAGAAGCCCTTAGCTGTGCAGTAGAGCCAGCCATGCCGTCATTTTGTATGGCGGCCATTTCAAAAGCTCGCCCTGTGCCATCCATAGCGGCCGTGGCTTCATACATTGTAGCAATATTCCCCTGCCACGCATCCCTGTTATTCATAAGTTCGTCAAAGACTGCCGTGGCATAAACAGTAGAAAACAGGTCGGCTGTGGCATTCATCCGTTCTTGCTCTGTGCTTAACCCTTCAATAGCATCCATTGTTTCAAGCATAATGTCGTTGAAGGGTCGCATATAGCCAGCCGAATCAAAAAATGCAACCCCCAAATCCGCAATTTCGCCAGTAGTAGGGTTTACGGCATTTCTTAACTGGTTGACTATTTGCTCTAAGCCACGTCCAGCTTGCACGCCATATAAGCCACCTTGATAGAGCTGTGCCAATGCACCAGTCATTTCTTCCATGCTTGCCCCTGTTTGGTTCATTGTGGGTGCAAGGGTGATTATGGCCTTTTCAAGATTTCCCATTGACATACCACTTAACGCAGTTGTTTGGGCAAACGCATTGATATACCGCTCGGCAGAGGATATATCCGACTGGGTCTTGACAAGGGCAAGATTCAAAAATCCTGCCGCCCTGCCTAAATCTGTGTTAGCAGCAGAGGCTAATACTGCGGAATAGCGCATTAAATCCGTTACATGGGCGACCTCTTGCCCTTCAACAACTACTTCGCTGGCAGCGGAAGCAAACTCTCTAGCAGTAAGCGAGAAATAGTCACTCCCCATAGCCAAATCCCGAAAGTTTCTTTCAAGCTGGGCCACCTCTTCAGCGGCCAGTTGTGTTCTAGCACGGATAGTACCCATAGTATTTTCCATGTCAGAGCCAATAACTACCGCTGCTGTACCAAGAGCCACAAGGGGAGTGGTTACTGCTAAAGTCATGCGCCGTCCAACGGCATTTAGCGTGGTTGCCAGTTGTTCGGCTTTGCTTTGTGCTTGTTGAAATGCTTTGCCGTATTTACTGCCCAGCTTGGCATTCAGCCTAAAAGCAATGTCATACGTTCTTGAACTCACAGCGTAACCACCCCCTATCTATGAGCTTTTTCTGCACGTTTGCGTTGCTCTATATACTCCGTATAAAGCTCTATACTTTGTTGCAATTCACAAAGCAGCAGATTTTTATAATGGAGTGGGCTGGTATTTGTACCCATAGCAACAACCAAAATAGTTTTGTTGATTTCTTTTAATCCTGTGTCGCCTGATGGGGAAGGGTCGGCGGCTGTGTCGGCGTTTTCCCATGTGCTGGAGTTTGTTCCTCCTTGCCCTCGTCCTCGTCCATCTCCTCCAATTCCCCAGCCAGCAAAAAACTCTGGACCTCCATACAGATACCGGTATAATCTCTGGCGCCAAGCATACGGAAAAGCTCCACGTCATTCCCAGAGGCTATAGCGGCAACCTCTACTTGATATTTTTTGCTGAATTCGATAATGGGGGTGATTTCCTTTTTCTTGGCCTTTGCCCTAAAACGCCTCTCGGCCGTTTCCAAGTCCATAACGGATAAATCATCAAGATTTAGCGTTATTTCTGTTATTTCCTTGCCATCATATGTGATTGGCTTTGACAAAACATATTTCTCCATCTGAAAACCCTCCTTAAATTTAGGCTAAACCAATATCTTGACGCACTTTGGCAAGATAATCCACGTTGTTTACCATGTAGATGTAACTTAGCTTGTCAATCTCCACAAGCTCTTTGCCCTCAATGGTTATTTTGAGATAGATAACCTCTGCTTCAAGATTTGTTCCCATTTGGGCAGCAGTATCAAAATTGCCTGGTGTAAAGGTCTTAGGGATTGCTTTCATAACGACCTTTACATATTTAGAGGTATACTCGCCGTTGTCGGGGTCGTAAGTCTGAACAGAACCTCTAAAGTCAAGATGATAGGTATTCGGAGCAACGTATATCACATTCTCCTCAACCAACGAACGCCAGTTTATGGTCGTTGTCATTGATTGGAGGTTGCCCACCGCCGGGGAATCAATCTCCCCGGCAATGCCAGCCCCCTTTATGGTGTCGGTCATATGTGCAATGTTCGGCAACACAACGTCAGCAACTCCAATCATCACATTGCCGTCATCATAGCACATAAAACCCTTTAATTTATCAGGTATCATTGCTTAATCCCTCCTATGAGCTAAACAGCGTTTGCAGATACGCTGGGTCATACTCCATAATCACATTTATTGCCTCTTTCGGAGGCGGTGGAGCAAACCTAAGCCTAAATGTAACCATGCCGTCCAAAATGTCTGTGTCGGGGTTGTCGTCTTGCAAAAACTCCAACCTACCGCCAAGAATAAACTCTCTTGCAGTCAGACCATTCAGCCAAATATTAACACTATCCATGATGGTAGTTATTCGGCGCGGCGTTATGGGTGCATCAATTCTGCTCCAATATGTTATGATGATGGTGTTACCCACCCAGTCAAACATACGGCGAATTGGGATAAATGCGTCTTTCGGGTCTGTTGAGCCCGGGAATATGCCTGTGCGATTACCCCACGCAACCCAGCCACGGGTAAAGTTAATGGCCGCCACAATACCCTGCGAGTTGAGGAAGTTGGCTTGATTTGTGTTCAAAATCAATTCCTCGCCGTCCGCATAGCACAAGCCATTCATTCTCAAATTCTGGTTTGATGGTGAATGGTATGGTGTGCCGCTATTTTCCGAATCAACACGGGCAATAAGCCCCGCCATCTGTGAAGAATAGTGGTAGATTTGGTTGCCAAGCCTTAGCTTGGGATAAAGGTTCAATTGCCTTGTGGAAACATAGTTATTCTGATTTTTCCAAGCTGGCACATAAGTAAATCTATGCTGCACAAGCTCCCCTGCGGCGTTTTCAATCATTGTTGGCATATCGCAAAGCAGAATACAGCGGAAATGTCCGTTGATATTGCCTGCTCTTGTTTCAAGCACAGCGGCAACGGCAGGGTCTGATGTAAACCCTGGGGCCAAAATCTGCCCAGGTACCAACCTAAAGCGAGGGAATACCTCCTCAATAAGCTCTGCACCCTCGTTTTTTCCTGTTTGGATATTGTAGCCGCCGATAATATCGTAAATATCCACTTTTTCGGGTGCAAGTTTGGTATAGGCAAACTCCAACAACTCGTTTTCGGTTATGCCATCCGCTACACCTTCAATAGCGTTAATGACAATGTGGCCGTCCCTGTTGAAAGTCAGCGTGTAGTGAACGCCAACCTTATATGCTTCTCCAGTAGCATTTTTGACTGTTACGGTATCAATCAAAACACCTTTTGCTAAAGCTCGTGGAGCAACGTCCTTTTGCTCCGGTGCGCTGCCGCTATCTCCACTATCACCGCCATTGTCGCCTGTATCGCTGCTCTCGTCTGTGCCGCCAATTTTCTCCGATAGCACAGCAGAGTAACCCTCAAGGGCCAGCTTGTTGTTCTGCACAGCCGTATTATGGATTTTCGGGTCAAGGACGTTAATCATCACAAGGGGAGCAACGCCATATAACGCAAACATACTATGTATGACTTGCGGGGCGGTGTAGTTATCCCATATTTCGGGCCTCATGCTCATACCGAAAGCTCTTACGGCATCTCGGTGAGTGAAAAGCAGTTGAGGCTCGTTTGTAACGGCGTATGGGTCTTCTGCTAAATGCACAGGTGCTGTTACCAAAGCCACAGGCATTGCAGAGTTAACCCTAACCGGCGGCAATATGCCAGTCGGTTCTTCATAGATATAGATACCGTGCTTAAATGCCATCTTTCAGCACCCCTTTCTTTAACTGACTTACAGCCACAGTATAAAGTCTGTGGGCTTCCGTACCTTGCGTTACAACCTCGGCCTTGAATTTAGGCACTTTTACAACCTCGACAAACAAGCCCTTTACTTCTGGCAGCTTCTCCAAAACATCTTGCAAATGGGCTATATCTGCTGGCGAGCCGCCACGTATGACGCTCCCGCTAAACAATCTGCCGCCCGGTATATTAGGGCCAAGATACATAAATGCCTGTTTTGACGTAGATTTTGGGGCTTTATCCTCGGCCTCGGCCTTGTTTATGCCCTTAGTGTCGGCTTCGGCAGTATCTATAGTTTCAACTTCGGCAGGGGCTTTGTCATTTTTCACCTTGCCGCCTTTTTTGTTATTACTGTTGTTCGTCTGATCCGCTTGAACATTCTCATCAACAGCCGTGTTTTCATAATCCTGCATATAAACGCTCCTCTCTTAAAAGTTTCTTGGGTCGGGTTTAGGCATAGGGAAACCAACGTAAAATTTGGCTTTTAACCAACCCTCCCAGTATGGATAAATCTGTTCGGGTATCATTTCCGCCTCAAAAAAATCCTCTTTAAGCCGATATTTATTATCAATCGTTAAATGCTCAAAAAAGGCTTGGCGGGTGGCCTCTATCAAATTCCATAAATCCCTGTAGCCACTCCCATCATTGACGAGCTTTCCGTCTTTGTCATAAACGCCTGGGTCATACACCCCAAAATAGACCTCTAAAATAACAAGGCTGATTCGTTGCTCATTCACATTTTCCACTTTGTCAATCCGAGGAATAATGAATGGAAACTCATCAGCATCTAATATGTCGCCGTCTATTGATTTTGGCATTATCCAGCCGTTTCGGACTATTTGTGGATTTTTGAAAGTAAAACTCTCATCTCCGTCCTCTTTGATAGTCCGTGCTTTGAGCTTCAGCTTTTGGGCAACCTCTTTTTGCAAGAAATCACAAATAGCGTCGTGCATAGTTACAATAGTTATCACCTTTTGGCCTCCTTGCTCAATATGAGATTTACTTGGCGGTCAAGCTCTTTGTTTAGCCGCATTGTAGCTCCAGCCTGAATTGTTTCACGAATTCTTGAATTTCCAAGCATTTCTGGAACACTCAAACCCCGTGCATGGGCTAATCGGTTTCTGCGGTTGCCTATGCGGACGTATATACCTGGCCCTCTTTTCATTTTGCCGTGTCTGTCTCTCACAACAAAAGCCTTGCTAACGCCGCTTTTGCCTCGGCTGGCATCTGACCTTAGATGCCAGCCGTCACCACTTCTATGTGGCCGCAAAAATACTGGTTTGCCGCCCCTTTGGCCTGGGTTTGTGTTGGGTGTTCTTGGGAAATTCTTTGCAAAGAAACGAGGTCCTTTGCGTTTCGCAACAGCGTCAAGGTTAGCACGAGAAGCCTTTATGACAACCATCTTCTCACGGACTGCTTGTTTGCTTACCATAAACTCCTTGGAAACTTCCCTTGCTCCGTCAGTTCTTATGCCTACAACAGCAACATTTATCGCCCGTTGGATTGCAGTTTCAGCGCCGCCCTTGATATGAGCAAGCCGCCGCTGTACTTTTTCAATTTCCGAGGTGTCAATGTTAATGTAAAGCTCGTTGTGATTATCTTTGGCCATCTACACTCACCCCCTCGTAATCTCCAAAGTTACCTCCAGCATTCCCATGTCGTCTACAACGCCGTCAACTACATAACGCTCGCCGTCAAATAGTAGAACATTGTTGATTTTAGGGATTTTCTTAAACTTTTCCAACCATTCGGCGGTCTTGATAAAGAACAACGTACCCGCCAAGCTGACATTTTCAGACTTAGCGGATATGCGTTGTTCCATGTAACGCTCTCGGTCAATAACCACATTGCAGATATGCTCGGCAGAAACTAAACCTTGAACGCCTTTTATGCGTTTGGGCGTTACAAATTCAAAAGCAGGGGCATTAAAAAAGACAGCATCCAAATCCTCTGCCGCCTGCTCTTGGAAATTACGCATTGTTGTCGTCCTCTTGCAATGCCTGCGCAATAAATTCGTTGACAAGGATTACAAGGTCGGTGTCCGTTATATCATCAGCGAAACTCACGCCGATTTCATTTGCATATTCGGACAATTCTTGGCGTGAAAGTTTGGCAACCTCATCAGGAGTTAGAAATTCCTCATCTTCGTCGTCCTCGTCCTCGTCATCTTTGGAGTTCTCGACAATGAAGTCATTAACCAACTTTCTTAACTCCGCAACCTTGATTTTTGGGTCAAAACTCTCAACGCCAATCTGATTAGCGTATTTTATCAAGTTGGGGAGCTTTAGCTTGTTGACCTCCGTTGGGGTCAACAAGTCCTCGGCAGCTTGATAGTGCGCTGGTTCTTCATGCTCTACGTCCATTGCAGTAATGGCTTTGATATATCCGCCTTTAATGAGCCTGTTAATGGTGGCCTCACTCAGGCTCTCGCCAGAAAACATGCGGTCTTTGGTGTATGTTTTGCTACTTAGGGTAAATTGTTTCAAAATCATATATTGCTTCATGGTGTAGTCACCCCCGAATCAATCATTACCCAAGACGAGATGTTGAGAGGGCAAGTAAGCGGCCTGGAGGACATATTGCCGAAATGCAACGTGCCTTCGTCATTAAACCAAGAATTAGGCACACGAGAAGCCATTGAGTGTCCGTTTTTGAGGTTTTTAACTGCACCATACAGCATACTTGTAGGCATACTCGTTGAACCGATAAACACTTTGCCGGTTGGGATAAGGCCGTAAACCTTTGGAACAAAGCCATCATCACCTGGGCCGACACCTGGATAGTCGGGATTTTCATTATCATTGTCCGCATACTCGCCGTCATAGGAGTAAACGTGCAAACCAACTTGGCGAATAAAGCCATAATAAGTAGCTCCGTTTTCTAACACATCTGGCTCAACAAGGCCCATTCTAAAGCCGCTGTTGTCAAATAGCTTTTGTACTCGCTCGTTATCCAACAAATGATTGATGGTATCAGAATCCGCAATCAAGATGTTTGGGGAGTAACCGGAGCGAGAGGCCATTTTACGAGCCTCCAACATATCACGCAAAGGGTCGGAGTTCACATAATTACTCCACGGCACAGCAGCCACAAGATTGTTTTCAAATCCAAAATCAATCTGTTTGTTTACGCCTTTGCCAATCATAATAATCTTGCCGTTGAATAGGGCTTGGGCGGCCATCCATTCCTCACGGCGGGTAATTGCACGGTCAAGTTCCCTCAAGTCGTTTTGCAAAAGCTCCGCTTGTCTGCGTGCGGCGTTATAGCCATTGATTAGCTGTTCGCCGGGCAAACGAATGTCAAGGTCGTCTGTTGTCAAAACTCGCTTTGGCGCAACCAAAGGCGGTGTAAATTCCTTTGTTTCGTAGCCTTCACGCTCTAAAACCTGACTGCCAATGCGTGGGCTTACGAATGGGGCCATAGGCATACCATTTTTCACGATGTCAAATATAACGCTTTCTGTGGGAAAACGCTGTATTGTTCTGAAAAATGTATCTTTCAAAAAGGTGCGGAGTGGTGGCGTTTGTTGCACCATTCTCATCATAAATTTAGGTTTGTACAGGTCAACTGTATTCATTTTTAGTCCTCCTCTATATTCTTGTTTCTCGGATAATAAGCCCGATTTCCGTCATCCTTCTGATGTGGGTATCTGCCGTATCCGTGCCGCCAAAATTGAGATAACGCTTGTTAAACGCACCCTTGATGTACATGGTGGTGGTTATTTCTTCATCGGCATTAGCCACAACATTATCCGTCATAATTCCTACGGCGTTTTCTGCTCCTGTTACGGCCGAATCCACAAGCACAGGTGCGCCATCTTCATTAAGGGCAACAACATCACCACGCTTAAATTCTATCGTGCCTGTGCCTGTTGGCCCTTGCACGATAACTGCGGCCGCCTCCAACGGATAATTGCCAGCAATCAAGCCGCCTCTTTCAACTTTTCCAATAGTAGCCATTTTCAAGTCCTCCTTATCTCACATTTTTATTGGCTTCCGCCAGGTGTGCCAACATTGCGTTTTCCTCGTCCTCGGTGCTGGTTTGGGTAGCACCGGCAGCAGAAACATCATCAAGCTCTTTGGCATCTTCTTGGGCTTGATTTAGGAAGTTAATGCCTTTTTGTTTTTGGGCTTTGATAAGCTCCATAGCAAAATCGGCAGCCGTTATGCCTGTTTCGTATTTCGCCTTGTTGGTTAGCTCCTCCATGCCAGCAAGAGCTATATCATCAATAGCCTGTATGCGCTCCCTCTCGGCTGTGATACCCTGCTGTCTTCCCTCATTTACAGCTTGATTGTAAATTTCGGGGTGCTTTGCTTTCAAATCTTCCAAATTCATAAGTGTGTCCTCCTCATTTTTATTTGATATTAGTGGTATTGGCGGCGTGGGTTGTGCAGCTTGTGCCTGTGACGCTGGCTTTGGCGGGGCGGTTTTCAGCATACTTGCTAAAACCTCTTTATTGCGGACTTTATCAAGGCTAATATTTAGCCCATTAAAAAAAGCCGTTTGTTTATCTTCGCCAAGATAAGCCACGACTTCCAAGTCTGTTACCTCATCAACAAACCCTTTCTCAAAGGCTTGCGAGCCAGTCATCCATGTATCAGCTTTGAGCATTTCCAAAAGCTCTGCTTTTTCTATGCCTGTTCGGGCATGGTAAATATCCACCATGCTCTCTGTGATAGTGCCGAGTATGTCAATTGCTTTTTGCAGTTCGTCAGCGTTGCCCCATGCCCATGTTGAGGGCAAATGCACCATCCAGACCGAGCCTAAAGCTGATACAATTTTATCGCCCGCCATTGCAATAATGGTAGCAGCACTCGCTGCTATGCCGTCATTGTAGGTAATGATTTGGGCTTTGTTGGCTTTAAGCAGGTTCATTATGGCATAAGCACCAAAGACGCTCCCGCCGTTGGAATTTATGCGAACGTGGATAGTTTCCATGTTGCCCAAGGCAGCCAGTTCTTTCCTAAACTTATTCGGCACGGCATCATCGGGATAATTCCAACCTTCGTACTGCACAATGTCGCCATAAATATATAACGTAGCCTCTGTAGCCTCCGTGTCGCCTGTGGCATTGTTTTCAAACCGCCAAAATTGATTATCCTTCCCCATCTTCATCACCTCCTCGCTCTTTTAACAACTGCTCATACTTACGCCGTACAAAGCCACGCCCGGCACGGCGTAAACTGCGAATGCGGTTATAAAGAATGCAAACACTGCTTAGGCAAGTGATAACAAGCCACACAATAACAAGATATAACGCCACATTCATTAGCATTAGTTGTCTAACCACAATGTCAGTAATGTCCATAAATTATCCCTCCTCTTTTATTTTTTTGAGTTCTTTCTCCAAAGTTTCCTCTTTGACACGCTGTCTGTAGTTTGCGTTGTAGTCCGTACCCGTCATTTCGGCAGCTTCACGCTCTCTTGTGCTAAATCCTTGCTCAACACGGCGGGTAGCTGCGGTTACTTCACGCAATGGGTCAATCTGCCCTTGTGATGGACCATGCCATTCTGCTTTGCAATAGGCAGCTTTTATAATCGGGTCGTCAAAAAAGCCTGGAGCGTATATTCTGCCTTTGGCAACAGCTTCAGATAGCCACTCCTCATAGATGGGCTGGCAAAAGTCATTTGCAAACCACCTACGCCTCATACGGAACATTTTCCACGCTTCGAGCAGGGCGGCACGGCTGGCACTATATGACGCCGAAAAGTGCTTTATCAAAAGCTCGTAGGGAATTTCTAAGGCAGAGCCTATCTGTCTAAGGATAGCATTCACGAAGCCGTCAAAGGCGACATTTGGTCGCCCTGGGCTGTTAATATCTATCTTTTCTCCTGGGCTCATATAGTTTATTGTGCCTGGGCCTAATTCGTATGTATATGGGTTGTCATCATCTATCCGCTCATCTTGTGGCAGTCCTTCACCTATGCCAGTTTCGGGCAGTTCCGTTGTTACGGAAACAGCAACCAATCCACCGACAACAGCGGCGATTAGCTCTGTTCGGGTATATTGCCCTAATTGCCGTAAGCTCTCTATTACGGGAGCTAAAATCGGCGTTCCTCGTGTCTGCCCTGGGCGTTCTGCCTCCATAAGGTGTAGAATGTTTTGCCGCCCTGTTTTTGAGCCAAAGGCGGCTATCTTTGTATAAACGCCCTTATCATTGGCGCTGCCTGGGTATTTGTCGTAAATATAATAAGCTACAACCTCGCCATTTGATACCTCCACGCCTTGACTTATATTGGTATTATACAACTTGTCGTTGGGGGTCTTAACTCTATCCCCCTCAATAAGCTGTATTTTTAAATCATAAGCAAAGCCTTGACGTTCCTTGAAAGGCAGCAGAACAAAAACATCTCCCGACAACAACGTAGATAAAAAAGCCAGTTGTTGCAGTTCGTAAAAATTATTAAGCCTCAATCTATCGCAATTTACAGAATTGGCGTAATATTCAAACTCTCTTACAACTGTCTTTTTCCAAGTTTCGGCCTCCTCTTCGCTCATTTTCAAGAATTCAGCATCAATGGAGGGTTTTAGCATAAGGCCAGAGCCAATTACATTTGTTCGGGTGGTTTTGACCGCTCCTGTGGCAATGTTACCGCCGCCCATGTACAAATCTCTTGAACGCTGGCGGAGCAAGTCAAGATTATCGTTTATGTCCTCCTCGGGCGAATTGCTCTCACTATCCCAACCAACCATAGCCTTTTTACTGGTATTTGCTCCGTGGTGAGAATAGCCAGAGTTAAGAAAATTCAAGCGCTGTTTTGCAATCTCACGCTTTAAGCCTTTTTCGGGGAATATATACGCAATGGCTTTATCAAATTTTGTTGGACTTCGTTGTTTACTCATGTCGGCCTCCTATGTATCTCTCGGAATTATTTGCTGGGAGCGTATTCTTGAACGCCCCTCCAGCCTGTCAACCTCGCCTTGCCAGTATCTTATCGACTCCCTAATGGCTCTAAGGTCGGCACGGCGTAGGAGGCGTGTTCCCATACGGTATTCTTGGCCAGTCATAACGGCTTGCTCCGCTAAAATCCAGCCTTGCAGCATTTCCTTTGCAGTAGTTATATTAATCTTGCACACCTCCACTTCTCACAGCGCCACGGCGTTTTTGTGATGTTTGCTTTTTATTAACCCTTGCCCTACGCTTTTTCAATGCCTCGAAATCTTCAAGAGTAGGATTAAGAATTTCAAGAGCTGCGGTAGCATAAACACGGCAATCTAAAGGCTCGTTTCTTACTCCTTTTTTGACTATCCACTCCGTTTTAGGGCGGCCTTTTACCATTTTTGTTACTTTTATCTCGCTTGTCAGCCCTTCAAAACATTTCTCATCATAACCATGCTGCATATCCTTTGTATCAAGCGGAAAGTGGCAATATCCAGCCTTTTCCGTATCCGTTTGGGCAAGGCGTGTATACAATATTGCCTTTATGGCGTTAGAGGCAATGGTGAAAAGGGTGTTTTTTATTTTCTTTGTTTTGGCTATGTTATGAATAATACTTATGCCTGTACCACCTCTGCCCTTGATGGCATAAACACCTCTATTTTCACGAGGTTTGCAAAAATGATAGACCTCATCAGTTCTATCTCCGTCTCCACTATCTACGGCAGTTCTGATAATCTGCATAGTGCCGCCGTCCTCGCAAGCGTAAGTTTTAAGCAAATGCTGATCCAGCCGTTCCCATGTTTCGGGAAGTAAAGTATTTCCGTAAATAACTTTATACTCGATGCCCCAACTAACCTTATTTTCTCCCCAGCCCACAATTTCAAGCTCGAAACGGTCATCTTGCACGTCAACCCCTGCCGTAAGCACCAGCACACCATCAGGCACAGGAGCGGCATAGGGTTTTCTGCGGCCGGCAAGCTCACTAAATTCTATAGTTTCGCCATCTTCTAACCACGCCTCGCCAAGCTCTGTATTAGTCCACACTTTCAGCATCTCGCTATCGCCTTTGGCTTCCAAGAACGCCTTTACGATAGCGCGCCATTCCCTCCAAGGACTTGCCAATGCACTCAAACGAAAACTTTTATGCACAGCATCTTCAACTGTATCAACCCATCTTCCGTGCTCGCCCCCGCTTTTCCAAGCAATTTCATTGTTAAGCTCTCCACAGGAAGGACAAAGACACAAAACGTCTTTATCATCTACCAAATCGCCATCATCATTACGCATATGGTCGAATTTAATATTTGCCCATATTAGCTCGTGATATTGCCCACAACCAGGGCACGGCAATTCCCATTTTGACATTGTGCCTTGATTGTATTCGTACTGTATACGACTGACACCATCAATTGTCGGGGTAGATACCTTTACTATTTTGTGATTATAAGGGTATGTGTTGGTTCTTTTCTCAACGATTGTAACAGGGTCGCCCTCTTTTTTCGCACTTTCGGGAAATCGGTCAACTTCATCAAGAAATAACACCTTTATAGGACGAGAGGCAAGGCCTACAGGTGAATTTGCACCCACAATAGCAATATAACCACCAGGGAAAAACTTTTTTGTTATGGTGTTTTTTGCATTGCGGCTTTTTTCTGTACCTATTGCAGAGCGTAAGACAGGGGTATCTCTTATCGTTGGGGCTATTCTTTCCTTGGAGAAATCACGCCCTACGTCAACAGTTGGTTGAACCAATAGCATTGATGAAGGGTCGTTATGGACATAATACCCCATTGAGTTTATAATCAACTCCGACTTACCTACCTGTGCGGAAGTCATAAGCGTTACCTTGCGTACTTTAGGGTCTGATACACATTCCATAGGTTTACGTAGGTATGGTGTTCGTGATGTTTTCCATTTCCCTGGCTCTGAGCTACTTTCTGCGGGTAGGCGCCTATATTTATCTGCCCATTCAGCTACACTAATATCTTCGGTCGGCTTTATGCGGCGCAAGATTTTCCTAAATAGTGCAACAGTATTCGGGGCAGGGGATAAATTTTCTCTTAGCTCCATTTAACTCCCCCTAATCCTCCTGCTCGTCTAGCTCTAATGAAATAGCGTTTTCGTCAAACATCAAGGGGCTGTACTCTGACAATTCATCTAAAGCCTCATCAACCGCTGTCTTTAGAATTTCTGTTATGCGTATCGTCTTATTGTCACCTTCTGGCACCCCCAAGAGTAGCGGCAAAACTTTATATGGCATAGTTTCCATCTTTGCCTTAAAGGCAATTAGCATATTTGTCATGATGAACTCTACGTCAGCCGAGCGGTGTAGTTCATTTCGCTTTAGCTGAATATCCATCTCTGCATCTTCACGCTTGGCCTTTGTAAGTTTAGCACGCTCCACATTATAATCATCTCCACCCCCTAACTGCGAGCGTAGGTAATCGGTATATCCCTGCACAGTAGCAACCAGTTTGTAATGTCCATGGGAAAATTCCTCAATAACTCCATCATCAGTAAGACGGCGAACGCTCCTCTCTGGTATTCCCAAGATTTGAGCAATAACCTTTCTCGTGTAAACCTTGCCTTTGGACTGCACCAGCACCACCGCCTTTTCCACTTTTCAAATCGTCCACAGAATTTTGGACATGGCTAAAAAAATCCCGAAACTAGCAAACAATTGCGGTCGCACCACCCGCACCCCTCCACATACGCCGAAAGTACCTTTTTCGCTCGCCTCGGCAGGGGGCGACATTCTTTTTTTATGGAGCGGTGGACTAAAACTCCCCAAACTCTAAATCATCATCACCAATCAACTCATCAAGGTCTATCTGCCCGGTGATACGCTGACGGTACAACTCTAACTTGGCATGGTCTATAGCCAACTTCGCATCTTCCAGCTCCATCTTGTGCCAAACTTCGATTGCCCTTTGTAAACGAGTCTGCACTCTTGTAAGAGCCTCCTCTATCCTCATAATCTCCGCTAATACCGGCACAGCGACATGAGAGCTGCTATTCTCTGTTACTGTATTACTACTACCCTTATCACCATCAGCCTTGGTGTAGGCCGTGGTGGTCGTGGATTTATTTTTCGTCACACTATCAAACACCATGCCGCCCTGCGTGTTTTTTAAGGCAGCTATTCTTACGAGCATACGCTTTTCACGGATACGCAAGGTCTTTATAAGGCGGGATTGTTCGTCATGCTTATTCACCTCTATATCTAATAGGGCCATTTCCTCCTCGTCAAATATATCTGGCGTGAAAAATACGGTTTCATATTCTCCAGTAGTAAGAGCATTCTTATTACCTGCGGGCCCGCCTTTGCCGCCGCGATTACCCTCGGCATTTCTATTTCCGGGCTGCCCGCCTCGGCGTTTCGTGTTCGTTCCATGAGAGGCACTCCCCCTAGCGGCCACATCTGCATTTATACTATCCTTTTTAGTAGAATCATCCGAAGATACCTCCCCATCCCCATTAGTTACGTAACTATTCCCCGTAACCTTTTGATTAGTTACGTAACTATTCAAAACACTTTCCCAATCATCCTCTTTTTTCCATTTGCGCACTTGGGCATCAGATACACCTATCTCGGCAGCAATATCTTTTAACAGCATCATTCCATTGCTGTCAAGCCACAACTTCAAAGCCCTTTCTCTTTTCTCGCTGCGCTGTCTCGGCATCACTCCCACCTACTTTATGACATAAAATATGAGTAATAAAAAAGCCGCTGTATCGAGCGGCTATATTATAATCTAGTTTTGGTAGTGCAAATACACAAATACACCCTAATTTAATCTAATTTCCTTGAAAATCGCAAGCCAATGTACACCTGTTCGTGCAAGTGGTCTGTATTGGTGCCATACAGACGGTGCATCAAGATAACTACTGTAATGTATAATACGTGTAGGGTCATCAACAAGGGACTCTTTATTGATATAGTGGGCTTGACTTACCGGCGTATTATAGGAGTATAATGTAATACCATCATCGTTTCCAACGCCTCTAAAGCATGACTGCATGATGTTTCTAACGGCTTCCATACCGCTAATTTGGTCAGCTTCTTCAATCCATAAAATGCCTATCGTCATTCCTTTGGGTGGCTTTATAGATTTTATTTTGCTTGGCTTATTGCCCGCTCTAAAGTAAATTATTTGACCTGTTTCTTTGCGTAAGATTTGCATAGGATTTGTAGTGCATTTAAAAAGATTTGACAATCCTAACTCATCAATCGCCCAAACAATTTGTGCATACACACTGTCACGTAAGTCGTCTGCCAGTTCACGGACAGCCATCGCACACATAGACGGATTTAACATTATTTGGTCAACAACCTTAAGTCCGCAGTATGATGATTTTAATGAGCCTCTGCCTCCCTTAAAGCCATACCTTCGATACTTTCTGCTATTAATGTCTCTATCAATATCAAAATAAGCACGGCCCAATACACGTGCCGGTAGTCCCTTATAAGTGGTTTCCGATTCTGACAGGTCATGCGCCGATGCAAATTCATGTTCTTTGAGTGCCAACATCCTATTATCGTACTCTTTTTTATGCCTGTCCATAGGATTCATTTCAAACCACCGCTCCAAAAAAGCCATAGAGCGCTGCTTGTCCGCCAGTTTAATTTTAAGCCCTCACGCCCTTCCGATATACCATTGATAAGCTGGCCGTCCACCATGTCACTACTTTTTAGGCGCACTTCGTTGATGTTACGGTATAATTCTTCTGCTTTGCCTGTTTCGGGATTAAGTGTGTATTTCGGGCTGCCGTTTTTATCAAGAACAGGTATATTCCTATTTTCAAACTCAAAGAAATCGCTAGAATCTGCAAATGCAATACGCATGTGCAGCTCCACAATATCATCTGCGCCGAAATCGCCGAGGGCTTCGTTCTTGATTGCCCTTAAACGTCGCAATTCTTCCTTAACACGTGGATTTACAAGGAGTTTTGGGCCTTCTGTGTTGGCTACAGAGTAACTGCAATCGTAAGCTTTCAAATATGCCTGCGTAGCGTTACGATTTCTTATAAAATATCGGCAAAAATCTTTCTGCTTTTGAGTTAGCTCATTATTATCCTCTACAGCATCAGCGATAATTCTGTCAACTTCTGCTGCTGTTTTAGGAACTTTTGTCACGCTGTCACGCTTGTCACGTGTAACGATATCGCCGTTTAAATACCTCTTTACCCATTGCCTTACAGTGGCAGGCTTTTTCCCATACTTTCTTGCAGCGTCAGCGGCAGACATGCCGGCGCGAATATCTTCAAGGGCTTTATTGCGTTCATTATCCCCCATAACATACCGTCACCTCCACCCAGCCCATCAAAAAACCGCCCGATTCATGCGGGCGGTCCTCAACATCATAATTATACAAATACATTATACCACACTTGGCAACTGCAATATAGTGAAATTTACTGCAATCTTTTACTCATGTATATATTTTATATAAAATATAGTCACACTTTGATGCAATATCATTTGAGTGTTTTTTTAAATCAGACTCTTTATCATTAGCAAGAGCGATTGCCTTTTCTCCTTCATGGCACATGATATCCTCATAAATATTTCTGATTTCCATAAATTTTTCAATTATGTACTTAACTTCCTTCTCGACTTCTATATAGTCTTTACAAGCAAGTTCAAGGATATGTATTTTGTTTCCAATTTTTCGTAAATTTGAAAGAATGCTAATCCTATTTCTAATATCTAAAAATGTTTCATTATACAGATTATCTTGTATGTTTGTAATCATTCGCTCAATTAGTTTTTCTAAGCTATCTTTCTTCCTGCGTTCGTCAGTTCTCTTTTGAACAAGATAGTATGCAACGCCTACAGAAATAATAAGAAGTGTAATATTGTACAAGGAAGCTTGGAAAAAATAATCATTATTTTTTATATTGTACATAAAGAAAAACGAAAGCGCAATTATAATGCACCCAACTATAAGAGCCTTCAAAAATCTTATCTTCATTAGTTTGGCCGTCTCCTTGTTACTTCTTGTTTTTAGCGTTACGAATATACTGCTGAATATCTTCAATTAACCTCGGCTCATCCTCCGATTTAATCCTTTCGATAGAGTCTTCAACTTCTTTGACTCCATACATTCTGGCCAAGCCACCGAAAGATTCCTCTAGAAATGATTGCGCATATCCATAGCCGCCGTCAAGATCAATAAACAGTTTTTCTTTTTTTTCAATGGCTTCTTTAAACTTTGGCTCTAATATTTCTTCTCTAAACTGCTCCCCGGAGAAATTTCCGTCAGTCTTAAATCTTGCGCCGGGCGTTGCAGTAAATTCTCTTCGAATTTTTATTTCTATCATGGACTACGCTCCCCTTTCAAATGGATGTTTTTCAATTTCCCAATAAAATAAAGTACCAACAAGCGGCATCTTTTTGTCACTCAATTCGATATCGGCGCCATTGCTTCCAAAGAAGCCTCGGCCGGATATAATTTTAAGGTTTTGAATGTGCCCGTTTTGGCATGCCTTAAAAACTTCAGGAAGACCGTTTCCTCTGTAAGGTTCCCCTGTAGCGGTCCTGAATTCACCACGGATAGCCGAACGGATATACTCACTGTCTTTCCTGGGTATAGCTTTTTCATACCATTTCTTCCTTACTGTTTCCGGTATACCTTCCCCCGTGTCCAAGAAAATAAAATTTAAAGTAGTATTGGTATTTTCAACACAAATATACCAATCCGATATTGCCCAGGCGCCCTTTTCTTTATATGCGTGATGTAGCGTATTTTTCATTAGTTCTAGTACTATTCCATACAGATGCCTAGTGACTATTTTGTCGACACCAAGCTTCTTGCCCACATAACTACAAATTTGTGTAGCATCGTCAGGCTCTGCCAATTTCCCAGTAATTATCTGAAAATAGTTACTGTTCGGCCTCAAACTTGTATCACTTAACGATTTAACATATTTGAAGAATCCGGAATCCTGGACTATATGAAGAACTTTATCGTTCTTGGGCAAGGACCCGGAAAATTCTGTATCAACATCGCTATATGACTTTACATTTTTCATCATTGCTATCAGATACATTATAGCATCAATGGTTATATTATCAACATTTTCCATGTCAATATACAATGTCTTATATTGACTCTTACTTTTTTCGTCTTTCAAGAAATTAATAATGTCCCCAAAATACTCTAAAGACTCTTCGCTATTTTCAAATATACTTAAATTTTGTGGTGATATAAATTTCCGCGAAGCCACTTTTTCTGATTTTTTTGAAGACCCGGATGAATAATATTGTTTAGATTTTTCCTTTAACTGAATACTTTTGCGCCTGGTCCTCTTCTTTAAATCTTTTAGATTTCTTCTCTTCATCCACAATTTATATTCCTGGCTGCTCTTTTTTATTATCACCACCACCAAAAACATTAATAATAAAATTTATACTGAAAATCAGATAAGGGCGTGATTTGCCCGCAAATCCCATAATGTTTCATTATTTTACCATGCTATTACCTAAATTTCAAGAATTTTTTTCTTTATTAGCTCCCCCCATAATAATTGCCTCGTTTTATCATAGCCTACCTTCCTCTTGACATAACATAATGGAAGGCAGGCCGTTCCGATCTTGTAGAATTGCGCCTGGATTGATTATAACAATGCAAATATTAAAATACAAGTTGAAAAATAATATAAACCAGAATGCCATTTTAACTACATCTTAAGTGCCCGCTGGGCCATCACCAAGCCTTTACTATGCAATTGATATATGCGCCGCATAGAATACCCCATCTCATCTGCAATCTCCTCGTAACTCTTAAACATCACATACCTCTCCCACAACACAGCCCTAACCTTCACATCCTCCACCCGCTCAATAACCCCTATAACCTCATCCGCCAACTTCTCAAGCCGAACCAAGTCCACTTCAAGCTTACGCTCTAAATCTACAATGGCCGCTACACAATCAGCTACACCATCTTTCCTGCGATTCTCCTGTACTCTCTCAAGACTTGCATCTCTTGGAGATATAGATACCGCCCTTTCACGCAGCTTCTCAAGTCTTGTAACAATGCCGTCTATTGCTTTGTTTAGGAAATATACTTGTTGTAAGTATTGTTTTGTTGTCATAAAGCACCCCCGAAGTTGGCAGCGCAGCCGCCTGTTTAAGTCTTGACATCCAAATAGAAATCCGCTATAATAACCTTGTCATAGTAATTCCAGCGGGCCAATCCTTCGGGGGAGGCCTGTTTTATTTTTACGCAGTATCTTCGCAAACAAAATCAATCACAGAATCATCAAACCCCGGAACCATACCCATACAAGCCATACCGGACATACCGGATGCCCTCGGGGTCAAAAATAGATTATAACCGCATGGAAAATTGGCATATTCACACCAGCCGCTGCTAATTGCTTCATCTGAATAAGGACACCCGCATTCAATGCAACCTTCCGGGCATTCGTAGTATTCCGCATGGTCATGAAAACATCTTTTAAACTCTTGCCAGCGTACTTTGCGCAGGCCGGGTTTAGTTTTATTGAATTCTACCCATGTAAATTCCATCTGCGATATTTGTTTTTCATAGTCGGTAATCGTAATCTGTTCCATGATTTTAATACTCGCCTTCCGGCCTGTAAGGGCCTGTTTTATGTACAATCATAATACATATACCACACACCATACTCATCAACATCTTTTTCAAAGTCAGCCTCATTGCCGCCGTACTTAGAATAGCAAAGCCAATCCATGCAATAATACAACTCTTCAATTTTCAAGCAGGAATCGCCGCCAATACCGGATGAATTGATGCGCTCTAACAATTCCGCTTCTAACTGTGCTTCTTCACGCATCAAATCCCTGTACCTCTTTAACCGCTCCTTTGTCATAAAATTCCACAACCCCCTTGACATTCATCCAATAATCCACTAAAATATATGCAAGATTTTGGTATCAGGGTCAAGGCTGGCAGATGTATAACCAACAGAGCCTTCGCCGCCAAAAATAGCAGCATCAGAAACCTCAAAATGTAGTGTCAATTTGGTGTGTACTAAATCAATCATCTTTTCTCCTCCTTAACCATTCTCTGTATTCATCATTCCAAACGCCGCCTAATTCGGCATCTTTAGCAAACCAGAAGTGGTAATGTGATAATTTGTCAAGCTTCTGTCTAATATCTCCAGCCCTCATTCTTTCAATAAGACCGAGTATGCTGGGGTCGGCACTCAAAAACGCCCACAATTTTTCAGCCTCTTGGTCGGTTAATGGCTTGTATGAAGCCGTAGACACACCAATTTGCGCGCGATTTATTGCAAGTGCTAACTCCTCTGCTCGGTGCTTCCAAATGTTAACCTCATCCGTTTGTATTTTTTTGCCTTTAAGAGATGCTATTTCAAACACAATCCCTGTACAATAAAGCCCCCCATCCTCATAAATCTTAAATGTGGCGTGTGGTATGTCGGTTTCATATGCCCAAGAGCCGCCGCTGGGCGGACACCAAATAGCAGTTATGGTTTTGCACTTTGCCCGTTCCTTTTCAGCATAAGGGCAATCGTCCTCCTCACACTCGTTGGCAAACAGTCCTTTTTCTGTGAAATAAGCAATGCCGCCGTTATATGCTCCAATCTCATCACGCTCTGCACCCTCAAAATACATAAGGTCATCAGAGCCTCCAAAAACGATTATCAAACCATTTTGTTCTGCAAACCCTCTATCTTCAAGAGATACCTCACTTCCATACTGCCCACCATCAAGTCTTTCAGCTAATCTCTCTTTTGTCATGCCTATTCCCCCTCCCCGCGATTACCCCGTTTCATACTATCCGGATTTTCCATACGCTCCTCCCCCTACCAGCCGTCAGCCTCGCAATCATCAATGGCCTGTTCAAATTCCTGTGTAAATTGATTTTCCAGCCAGTTTTCGGCCGCATCACGACTACCTAATGCCTCCACTAATTCAAGGCAAAATGTGTAAAGGTGCATTGTGCTTTTAAGAATATCTGGTTTGCCGTCTATCGGCTTACTGCATAACGCAATTCTTGTTTCGTTCATTTGTCAACCTCCTAGTTAAATGTCGCCTCGGGTTCTTCGTCTGGCGTAACAGAATCATCACCAGTTGTTTTATCAATCACTACCCTTGTGCCATTCTGCCGCAATGCCATAATAAAAACCTCAAATTCAGTCATATTTCTAAGCGAACGAATATCCGCTATTGCCATTTGGGAGCTTTCAATATCCCAATCGCTGGAATTATCCCACTTGTGCAAACCAATCTCAAAATTCATGTCTTTGTCATGTTCACACTCGAATACGAGCCTGCCGGTATCTCTAGCACTCCAGCTCCTTCTTTCATCTTCCGAAAATTCAAAGGTAACTTCTACATCCTCATAGCCAGGGCCATCGTCAATACTCACATTTAGGCCGCTTGTGTCTATATGCTTTGCCACATGCCCCATCCAGCGTTCAAATAATGTTGTGATAGTGATTGTGGCTGGTACTTCGGGGGTCATTAGCTTCTTGAAGTTACTTAACAAGTTCCTATTTTCTGCGGTTGTGGCTTGTAAGACTTCTGTCAGCACATCATCCAGTTTTAGTACATACTCGGAATAGTCATACCTCTCTAAAAATGGCATAATAACAGCCTCAATTTGTTTCCTGATTGTCTTTGTACCACTCCCATAATCTCGGAATATCTCGCTAACAGCCCTTTCAATTCCTTTCTCAATGTGTTCTGTGATTATGCGTTCAACTGTTCCATCTTCTAATTTTTGGCTCACAATATCCTTAATGCTGCTCTCTAAACTCATGCTATTTCCTCCTTCATCTCACCAACATTTATCACCCAAACAGGAAAACTACCTCTTTCACTATTAGAGCAAAAGCTATACCCGCCATCGGGATACTCATTAAAAATATCATCGGGCATTTTTATGTACCACCGTACCCAACTGTCGTGGATATCTGCTATGGTCGGCTTTCTTAATCCGCTGAATCTATCACCTACAGTCAGTTTTCTCCCGCAATATGGATATTCCTGTACGAATAGGTCTACGGCCTGCATTTTCGTGTATTTCTTGGCGTGTACGACAAACTGTGCTCCATCTGCACCGCCTGTAAATTCCATATAATCAAACTTTGACATTGATTTCATCTTTATCCACCCTTTCAAACTCATTAACCCAAACCCAATCATTTCTATCCCATGCTCCTACTCCGTAAGTTCTATCCCATAAATCTTTGAAATCAAATCGCATTAATGGGCTATTAGGCATTGTATTTGATGGTGTTAGTAATGCTCCTTCTGCAATACAGGCATCATAACTTATATCCTGTATCTTTTCAGCCCGCACTCCAGTAATCCTAAGGAACATCCTTGCCGCTTCTTTTGGCATATGTATCGAAGGACGCTTTTCCCATCCATCCTTTGAATCAAGTAGGCTATCAGTCAGATAAGCATACTCCGGATATCTTCATTTACACAATTCATCATCTATATCTCTGCGCCATTCAAATTTTTGATAGAAAGTTTCTCTTACGTACAAGATATCTCCGACAGAGTAGGGCATTTTTACAAGACTTTTTACCTCGCATCCATCACCAGAGCCCACTTTTACAGTATTTTTATTGCGGCTTCTTGTGCCTCTAAAAATCCCAAAACATTCTGCACCCTTGGGCTGGGGTTTAATCAACCGCCGGGTTTGTGTCTTAGGGTTATCTTTGCACAAAATAGCTCTCACCATCTCAGTATTGAATATTATTGGTTTCATTTCTCCTCCTTTGTTGTTATTCTTCGGCTGGCGGTTGCGGTAAAGGCATCCAATGCGTCACTTTAATTCTACGCTCCCGATTATTCTCTGCAGTAACATTGCAATACCCTGGATTCACCCCGACATTTATCCAGCCTCCGTATCTATCCAGCATTGCTATATCAACTGCATCTTTCCAAATCACAAGCGCAGTCGTGCCTCTTGGAGGTAAATCCTCCGGACAGTTAATCTTTGTCCATTGGTTGACTGTAGGGGCCCAGAACTGTTTCATCAATCGGCCTGACTGCTCTAAATCCTCATACTTAGATAACTTATTATTAGCCTCTTTTTGCAAGCTACACCAATAACAATTTTCCCTGCATCCAATGCATTCCCGGAATCTTCTATCACCTCCGACTACCCCGGTGTCATCTTGTGTTGTTTTTGTCAAACGTCTCATTGCTGCACCTCCTCAATAGTAACCCCAATATAAGGATTTACCCTATCAACCACCCTGGTATGACCAATCCCAACAACCCATTTAGGCCCATCATCAGGTAAAACCCTCTGCTCAACCAGAGCATCAAGTATCACCTTAACCCCAAAAGCGGTAACATTATCAAAATCTCTTCTGTTGTTTTTCTCTGCAAAGTGGAAGTTGATTTTAACGGGGGTTTTAACGGGGTATAAATGTGCTGCTTTTATGCACTCCCAACCCTAGCCTTCAAAGCCTCCATCAATGCCGCCTGAATATCCCCTTTGCCCTGCAGTGCCTTCATAACAACTTCATCAATGCTGCCCTCTCCTTTATCCCCCTGTGTGACGAGGTGATGAATAATAACAGGGTATCGCTGGCCTTGGCGGTGCAACCTCTTATTGGCCTGCTCATACTGCTCCAAACTCCATGTCAGCCCAAACCATATGATATGGTGCCCGCCGTCCTGCAAGTTAAGTCCGTAGGCACATGATGCGGGATGGGCGAGAAGTATGTCGATTTCACCATTATTCCAATCAGTTTCATCTTGGGTATTTTGATAAACTCTAACACGCAACCCTGATTTATCTAAAGCAGCAAGCAGTCTGTCGCGGTCGTGCTGAAAGTTGTAGAATACTAATGCTGATTTACCGTTCAAGCCCTCGATTGTCTCCAAAAACAATTCTATTTTACATTTGTGAATCTCGTGTGCGACTCTGTTGGCATCATAGACTGCGCCGTTGCAAAGCTGTAATAGTTTATTGGTCAGCACCCCTGCGCTTTGCGCCGTGATTTCCCCATTCATTACCTCAAGCAGCATTTCTTTTTCCATTTGCTTATATGCCTTTTGTGCGGCAGGGTTTAGCACTGTCGGGATTATGTTGTAAATGCGCTCCGGCAAGGTCAAATAATCCTCACTTTTCATACTGATGCAGATATCGCTGATAGCCTCTTGTATGCGCTCAAAACTGCCGTCTTTTGGTTTATAGCTGAATACTTGCAGCTGATTGCGTTTATCAGGGTCAAAGAATCTTGTCCGATATTGACCAAGTGTTTTGCATAATCTTTCACCGCCATCTAGCAGGAATACCTGCGCCCAGAGGTCAATCAGGCCATTTGGAGATGGTGTGCCGGTTAACTCTACAATGCTCCTAATGCGGCTGCGTACCAGTTTTAATGCCTTAAACCGCTTGCTCTGGCTGTTTTTAAAGCTGCTGCTTTCATCCAGAACCACCAAATCAAAAGGCCAAGAGTGCATATAATACTCCACTAGCCATGGCACATTCTCGCGGTTGATTATGTAGATATCTGACGGTGTCGCCAAAGCACGTATGCGCTGGCCGACAGTGCCAAGCACCAAAGATGTACGCATATGCTTTGTATGTGACCATTTCGCTGCCTCGCGACTCCATGTACCTTCCGCTACTTTCTTTGGGGCTACTATTAACATTTTGCCGATTGCCCAGCGATTATAACGCAGGTCGTTTGCGGCGGTTAGGGTGATGGCTGTTTTGCCTAAGCCCATGTCTAAGAACAATCCGATGGAGGCACCGTGCAGTACGGCTTGTGTGATGCGGTCTACGCAATATTGTTGGTATGGATAGGGGTCAAATGTCATAGCGTACCACTAACCTTACGAAATTCCTCGTTACGCCACATTTCCATTTCTAAGGTATTGATAAAAATATCCAATCTTTCTTCCCCTCCCTGAACAACGTCAGCTAAAAAATCCAGTTCGCTTAATTTTTTAATTGTATGTTCTTGCAGCAGCGTCAACTTACCTTTGTCGGTTTTTAGTTCGGCGAACGCTACTGTGCCGTGCGGCAATAGTATCAATCTGTCAGGCATGCCCGATGAACCTAAGCAGTTAAGTTTTACGCAAATGCCGCCAAGTTCTTCAACTTTCTTTTTTAGCTTTTTTTCTATGTACTTTTCAAGCATTTTTCAAACCCCGCTTTCATTTTTCACATTATTAAGGAAGAGTAATTTCGTGTTCCCGTGTTCCCAAAAAATTTCCCTATTACTTAACTGTTAATTAGGGATGTATTAGGTCTCTAATTACTCCCTAATTACCCTACAGGTCTTTTACTTTAAAATTTCAGGAACAAGGAACAAAAGGTATGTAAAGCCTGTAAAATAAATGTTTGTAGCTGTTCCCGAAAATGTTCCCGAGATTTTTTTCAGGAACAAAAAACGATTTTAAGCGTTCCTGACGCACCTGAAAAAAACTTTCAGGAACAAGTCGGGAACATTTTCAGGAACGCCTAAATTTTTACATTTGCTCAATGCGTTCAAAACACTTTTGAGGGCCATATATAGGTACTCTAATTTTCTCGCCCTCTTTCCAACCTTTTATTCTCCTCAAAATATTTGAAATTTCCAGCGATGCAGCCCTGCCCATCTTTCCGTTCGGCTCGCCGAATAGCTCGCAGCGGATTTCATATGTACAAACTTTGCTGCGTTTAAACGCCCCTTCGGCATTACTCAACGTATCTCTGCGATATGCCGGACTTTGCACGTACTGCTGCCGATAAGAAAGCTCCATTTTGTCCCAGTGCAAGGGTAGCTCCATATCAAGATAATTTTCAATCATGCCTTGTTTAGGATTTTCCTCCGAATGCGCCTCTTGCTGAACACGTGCCATCTTCTCAAGATGTGGTGGCAGATAAATCTTCTCGCCTTGGATGTAATAGTGATACGCTTCTGCCCAAAGCTGCCCGACCTCATAATCTGTCAAATCTACAAACACATTCTTTTTGGTAACGCCGTCCTCAGCAATATCAAGGGGCCACCAGCGCCGCTCCCCTGTCGGGTCTTTGAGGAAGTCTCTTGTATTCGATGTGCCGAAAAATACGCACTGCCTTGCAAAGTTCTCAACCCTGCGGCCATAAGCCACACGATAGCGGTCATCCGTCTTTGTTATAAAGTGTTTTATCTGATTAACCTCGGCGTTGCGTAGTGCAGCCAGCTCGCCAAATTCGATAATCCAAGCCCCTTGTAACTGCTCATAAGCATCTTTTTCTTTACCTGCTGACAGGTTTAAGCTGTCGGAAAACCACTCTTTTGCAATTTTTTTAATAATTGTGCTCTTACCGCGCCCTTGAGGACCAACAAGCACCAGCACATAATCAAATTTCACGCCGGGGTTAAAAATCCGCGCTACACAGGCTACAAAGGACTTGCGGCTGACTGCTCTCGTGTATTCGCTGTCCTCCACGCCTAAATAATCAATATAGTGGGTATCAAGCCGCGGTACATAATCCCATGTTTGCGCGGTAATAAAATCTCTTACAGGATGGAATCCGTTGTCGTAGGTGCACTGCTTTAACGCATCTTCAATTTTTGCCTTGGTTGATATTTGATATTTTCTTTCGAGATACACCCTTAGCCCGGAATCATCCTTATCATCAAGGTATATGTTAACATCTCCGGCTTTGCGCCATGGTAGCATACCCAACATAACTTCTCTGTGAGCAAACTCATCCATAGCCATCCGGTCCCTTAAAACAGGGTCGTTTTGCAGTATTAAAAGCACATTGGGCGATGTTTGCCTGATGCGACCTTTGGAATCTATATCCAGCCTTTCATGCCAATTCTCGTCAATCTCAATGCCGCCAAAATCTTCTGTAGCTGATGATGATGACCTTTCTTTTGCTAAAGCACCTTTTACGGCGGCAATTTCCATTGTAAGTTCAATCATTTTTTTGTAGCTTGGCAAGCGGTTTATAGGCGTATCGAGTGCCGCGTCATCATCTTCGCCCTCGAATTTATGTAAACGTACTAAGTCAAAGGCATTAACCAACTTACCGCCGCAAGGGTCTGTGGAGTGATGGGAATAAAGAAATATACCGCCGTCATAGACAATTGCGCCGCCTGTTGTGCTTCCTTCTGTATAAGTGAAGCGGTCATCCATATCGCAGGATTCATAAACCCCCGGTAAAAATTCATCCATAGCCTCATAAATGTTATATGTCCGGCAGAAAGCTCCGACAACGCCGCTTTTTGTTGTTGGGTTGCCTTGTTTCATGGCACGCTTAATATAGGCATTCTCGCTTGTAAGGCGAGGCCAGCTCGTCATGTCTTTCCAGTTGACGTACTGCGCCAGCACACCGTCCAACGCCAACATTGCCTTGTCTTGCCAATGATAAATATACTCGCCATCGGCGCAAACACTAGGCCAGTACATCAGGCGGCTTGGTTCAAAAGTAGAAGGGTCGGCAAATTCCAAACCTATAACTTCTGCCACCTTACGCGCCGCCGCTTCGTACTCTTCGGCGGTTGCCGTTCTATCTAAAGGTAATAAAACCCTCAAGCGCGGTGCCGCGGGATGATGTTTGCGGGTAGAATACACACAATACCCACACCCGAGACCCTCAATGCGACGCAAAATATCTTCCGTACCCATAGGGGGGATTTTATCCAAATCCAGCGTAACGATGTCCCGCCCAACAACCGCACCTGTTTTGCGGCGGATGCCTTTCAAGGCCCCCGCCACAAAGCCGCCTATATCTTTCAAATCGTCCTGCTGGCTGCGGGACATTGTAAGATATTGCGCATGGGTTTCTGCGGATCGTCCCGGCAAACGCAATTTTTCATACATCTCAAGGAGCGTAAGACGTTGCGGCTGCCAGTTTACGCTTTTGCGGTGGTTGCCTACGGATATGGTTATTTTTCTATTGTGAACCACGCGCATCAATCCTTCTTATAATATTTCCCAATCCAGCCATCGGCACCAAGAGGTAAATCCTGTGCCCAAGGCATTGGTTCAGACATTAACTTAGTAACAGTATCCAAAATTTCTTCAGGTCTACGACTGTAAGATTCCACTACTATTTCATCATGTACATGAAACACTATCCCGAGCCCGGCCGCCGTCAGCCGAGTAACAGCTTCTGATAAACAATCTCTCGCTACTGCTTGTGTTACGTTCTCCGCCAACTTTCCGCCGTATGTGTCAAGCCTAGCCCATTTTTTACTGGTACTGTCATTTCCCATATAAGTAACATTGGGACGGCCCCATGCATTCTGCCCTATTTGCGGTTTAGCATAATACAATTTACGTCCGCTTGGTAGTCTTATCGTAAGAAACTCCAGACCATTATTTTTGTCGGTCTCCATTGCCAGCATTATTTCGGCACCTACTGTACCTGTACGCGAATTATTTATACCAACCGAAATGCCGTTTCCAACCACAGATACAGCAGCATTCTCCAATTGCTGCCAAAATGCAGTAATTCGTAAGTTGGCATTTCGCCATTGCCGCACAAGCTGAGGAAGTTCTTCTTCACTCAAGCCCATATCCAGCGCACCCATTGACATTAATGCGCCTGATGAACCTTGATATCCCAGAGCAAGTTCTGCAACTTTGCCCTTTTGCCGCAGCGGACTGCCTTTCCCGATAGTTTCAAGTGGTACATTAAACATTGCCGCAGCCGATGCTTCATATATTTTGCCGTGGGTTTTGAAAACTGTAAGCCTCCAAGTTTCACCGGCCAGCCACGCGAGTACCCTTGCCTCTATAGCCGCAAAGTCTGCATCTATTAGATGGCAGCCGTCTTTAGCAACAAGGGCCGTGCGTATCATCTGAGAGAGAGTATCAGGCACTTTGCCGTAGCAAAAACGAAGTTTATCGGATTCCCGACCTTTTATCAGGTCACGAGCAAGTTCCGGCGGCTCAATATATGTCCGGGGCAGATTTTGAACCTGCACCAAACGTCCCGCCCAACGCCCTGTGCGTCCCGCTCCGTAAAACTGAAGCAGTCCTCGAATGCGCCCATCAGCACAGACGGCGTTTTTGATGGCATTATATTTCTTTGTACTGGTTTTAGATATCTCCTGCCTAATCTCAAGCATGCGTCTTGCATCATCGCTTTCAAGTTCCTTGCCTAAGAATTGGATGACAGTATCTTTACGTAAATCCGGTATACCTTCACCAAGTTCTTCTTCCAGCCATATCCGTAACTGTTGGGTACTGCCGGGGTTTTCAAGCCCCGAAATTTTTACAGCTTCATCCATCAGTCCGGCGGCATTTTTTTCGCCAATGTCAATTGCACTTTCTACCAAATCCATGTCCACTGAAACTCCGCGAGAGTTTATAGCAACATCTGTCTGCCACTCCATTAGAATCGGCAAGGGCAGGGGGAAATTAGACAACCTCCCGGCCACTTCCATTTCGGCGATAACATCACCGCGGCAATACTCCTTGTAAAGTGCCCACTTGTCGATGTCATGATGCGGGAGATTGCGCAGTCTGCCGCCATTTTTGCTTGTTGGCGCACACGGCATGCTGAAATACCTTATCAATGCTTTTCCTTGGGTCTGCTTCTTCTTTTCGGATGCCAACCCCAAAGCTTCGCCAATCTGTGCCAAGCCAGCAGGGTATCCGTGATACATGCCCTGCACCATGGTACAGCGCCATTGAGAAATCGGAAGCTTGTTTCCTAAGTCTCTAAATCCATGTTTTGCGAAAAAACTATTTATACAAACCCACTCAAACACAGCATTATACGCCTGCTTGACATACCGAGCATCAGTTAGAGCGTCTACCAGCCAGTTAGGAAGAATGTCACCTCCGGCGAGGTCGATAACTTCGACCTCGCCGCCGTCTACACTATAGGCAAAGATTAAAATATCAAAGTCCGGGCTTTCTGCGTATTTAAATAGGCCGCACTTAATTAAATCTACGCTCGAGAATGTTTCGATGTCGATGCTTAAGGCATGATTCATGCCGGCTGCCCTGTTAATGGGTTAATTGCCGGTTGCTGCGGCTCATACCCCTGATTCTGCGGCTGCGTATACTGCTGTTGAGCATATGCCGCAGGCTGTGCAGGGTATTGCGGCTGATGTGTGTAAGGCTGTATCTGTTGATTTGGTGCATAGCCCTGCGGCGGGGCCGCATATTGCTGCCCTTGATACGCAGTCGGCGCATAAGATTGTGATGCTGCACCGCTCCCGGCCGGAGACGAGCTATCTTGAATATTTCCGAAATCGGCCTCGGCATTAGCTCTGCCGGACAATGGCTCATCATCCCTTGTCTTGCATACATTGTTTAGCTGACAGCTGATGCCTTTGCGGCCATTAAAGTTATACCCCCAGAAGTTTACGGTCACTCTGCCCCACATGCCGCTGTAAATATCTACAGGGGCCAGCTCTTGTTTTACATTGCTGATATGTACTACTTGCGGTTTATGCTTATCAGCTTTGGCTGTTGCTGTGATAACCCAATGCCCCTTGCATTCGGCACCAAAAGAGTTTCCGTTTGCGGTTACTCCATCACCGTCATAAATCGGGGAAGCCATTATCGGAGGACGTACACCATTCCAATTGCCGGACATGGCAGTTTGCGCCGCCGCTTCAATGGCGGCCATAATAGCATTATAAGTTGTCGTGTCACTTTTAGGGATTAGTAGAGTAGCCGAATATTTTTCCTCGCCGCCAAGGTCTCTTCTTGGAGAAGCAAGAGCTACATAAGACAGCCTGACCTCGCCGGTTAATACTTTCGTTGGTACACCTTGATACATAATTTTTCCTCCTAAATTGGTCCGGATAAATTCATTTTTTTCACGGACTTAAATTTGATTACTTATTATTTTCTCAATATCATTAATAATTTTAGATATTTTCTGTTTGTCTGTACGGGTTTTTAATAACAGGGTTTCGATAATGCTCACTTGATGCAGTATTTCCTGAAACGCACTGCGATTACTGTCCAGTGAGTTTTTGTAGTCATCGAGATCGGACTCTACTTGTTCTTTAGCAACTTGTTTTGCAAAATCCGCCTCATCGATTATTTCAGCAATGAAGTTCCTCGCATCATAGCCCATATATAAATCTACGTATTCCAATATATCCTTTGATTCCAACGGGGCTATATTCATGCCTAAAGTTTTTAGAGTTAATACGTGAGGCACTATACCACCTCCGCAAAATCCGATACTGCTGAATTTACCTTCGGACGCTTGTCGCTTTCATGAGCAAGCGCCGGCTTGCCCGGCGGCTTTATGATAAATTTTGAGGCAACTTGCTCAAATTCTTTTACACCGATAGTTTTTTCAAGCTGCGATAGGGTTTTAGGCACATAGTCGTATATCAAAGCGCGGTCAATACCGGAATTCTCTATAGCCATGAGTGCTGCATCCTGGTCATTCCACTTCCTTGTGCTCCGGCCATGCACAGCTTTCCATCCGGGTATATCATCACCCCTAAGAAGTGCAGCTAATGCGTATTCTTCCAGACCGTTGTACCATTTTACAAGCTGTGCCCCAAGGTGCAGATATTGACCGATTTCTTCGTGGGTAAGCGTTGGCGAAACAAGTGTCCCATCCTGCTCTTCTTTTCTTTGCGCTGAGTTTTCAGATGCAGGCAGCTCAATTTCCATGAAATCTGCCAAGGCTCCAAAATGCTCCGCCCTGGCGCGGCAAGTTGCTCTCATGCGGCAGAAACCCTTATCACACCACTCTCCCACGACACACTTGCCAAATCCCGTATACGCCGAATGAGCTTTAGGTTTTACTACTTTTTCACCCCAAGATAACAGTTCTTCTGCAGTTAAAGTATAACTGTCATAGTTATCAAGCCTCGGCTGATATACATTAAGTGTTATAGATTGTATGCTGTCTCCGTAGAGCGGCCGGTATTGCTTCAAGGCTCCCAAAGCATAAAGCATCAGTTGCGGATTATCTTTAGCCGATACTAAAACGCCTTTTCCATATTTTATATCTGTAATCATTAAATCTCTTCCGGCTATAATGATGCAATCGCAAGTACCAAATGAATCAGGCACCCAATCCGATAAATCCACCTTAACTTCAAAAGCCATATATGGGGATGCTTTACACATCATGGATAATTCAGCAAGCTTTTCTGCGTAGTTTTCGGCGTGATTAAGCATTTCAGCATTATATAGCGGATTTGCTTTAAAAACCTTCAGTGCTTTATTAAATGCAGCTTTCTTTAACCCTTTAAATCTTAAATTTGCATATAACTCGCAAATCGAATGCGCAAGAGTACCTTCTTCGGCGTATTCACTTGTATTGTTGGGAAGTGCATCTTCCAATCTTGCCGATGGTGTGCAGTTAAGCCATTTCACTGCACCTGATGGTGACAGTAGTGCATGTGTTCTTTGAGCTTCAGGGGTAAACGCTGCTGTTAGGTGTAATTCCTTTATCATCATTAAATCACCTGCTTTCTTATTCTCGACATCGTCGGGCTAACGTGATATATTAGTTTAAAGGGGGAGTTGCAATATGCCATACAGAAGTATGTTAAACGGCATTTTTGAATCTATCAGCGATGAAGTCTGTATTCTGTGCGGCTCACGTACAGTTCGCCTAGCATTTAAGGATAGCGGCATATGCTATGAATACCAAGATGTTAAAGAAGAAGACCTTGAGGCACTTTTGCAAAACCAAGGCAAAGTATATAATTCCAGCTTTAAGTCAAAATATAAAGATACTGAAATGAAGGTTGCCTCCTGTGAATTACGTAAAGGCGAATCACAATATTTTGGTGATGGAAAGCGCCCAATATGCAGTTCCTGTGACAGGAAACTCTCCGGAGGCAGCTAGCGTACCATTTCTACAGGCATTGAGAATACCTCGACCCCATCGTTTTCTAAGGTAATCTTATCCCATCCAATGTGAATTTTACCATGAGGCGCACCCTGTAACTGTAAGACTCTGGCCAACGGGCGCGCGAGTTCTGCGGTCAGCTTATAACTTTCCTCTCTCCAATTTTGCAATTCTTCAGCGGTGGGCTTCCTTGATATAATTTCGCCGTCTATCAGTTCATAAACGTGGCCATCCACATGACGACAGTGTCTCAAACAATCGGGATAGTTCATATACTCGCCCCCAGCTTACGAAGCTCAATTGCAAATGCACCAAGCTGGCCGAGATGCAAACCGGTTACGGCCTGTACGCCGAACTGTGCAAGTAATTCTACAAGCTGAGGCATTTTTCCGGCATCCACTAAGGCTGTGCCCGCCTGCATTATCTGTTCATGGGTGTAGCTCGGGGCCGGGGCGGTTGGTATAGAGGACTCCTGATGCGGTATCTGGGGAGTGTTTGCCGTTGCGTACATCATTTGTGCATGGTTTTGGGGCTGCCCGGGTATTTGTGCAGGAGTAAAAGTTGAGGGAGGCTGTGGCTGATGTGCCGGAGCAGGGTTAGGGGTGCTTTGCGGTACATAGTTGTTTGTTGACGGCAATTGGTTATGCTGTGGATAGCTTTCACTATCAAGTAAAGCTTCTTTGTCACCTACAAAGTGCATCATCTCAGCCAGTTTTGTTTTTAGGTCATTTAGGCTGTTTGCTGTAATTTCTAGTTTAAACATAATTTCCTCCTTGGGGTTGTGGTTTGGTTTTGTATTGATTTCATTTGATTTCATGACAACTTAAATAATAATTCCACTAATCATGTCGAAAAATTTATTCCATCAAGGTCTTGACAGCTTGTATTCTGTGTGATATAATATGATTCTTATATTCGACTTTGAGCCGTTTTGCATGGATGGATGCGGGCGGCTCATTTGCTTTTGTAGATGATTGTTGCTGCACTGGCCGGTATGGGGTCCTTAATACCCGGATAAGTCTTTTGGATTAACTCTGCGGTGGCATTTTCTGATGAAAATACGACCTTTATAATATCGATATCCGCATGTTCCTCTGCATGTTCTAAAAATACTCTGACCATCCTGTGCAGTTCGTTATAATCGGTGTGGGTTAAGATTAATGTGTGTTTCAATTAGTCACGCTCCTCCCAGTCATTGCAAACATCATCCCACTCCACAAAATCAGTGTAATAATCACTGTTTTCGTTATTGCAGATGAAATCTGATGTGAAGGATATGCGTTTGCAGTGTTTGCATGTGGCGCAGGTTTCTTGGTTTTCTTTTGGGTTATTCATTGTGTACCTCCGGTAATGTGATATCATCATGTACATTGCCGATAATTTCCCAGTGTTTTGCTTCCTCTTCACAAAAGATAATACAATCTTCAAAGCTGTTATCAATACTTTTAACTGTCCAACCGCCTTGCCACCAAGTCACAATGCCTACATCTTTCATGTTCTCAATTTCATATCCGGCAATATCCCCCTCAAAAGTCAACTGCCCGTTTTTGTCCTTTGCTCCTGTGCATCGCCCCACCGTACCGGGGTCAATTTCTACAAACCCACTTCCCTCGATATCATCACAAAGCCACATGGCAGATACATGAATACCTGTATCTCTAATTTTTACCTTTGGGATATATGAGCCAACAACCCATTCCCCCTTGCGCTCCCCATTCTTAACCTTGCCTCTGGATAAATATCTATCAAGCATAAGCACCCTCCAAAACCCCTCTCTTTACAAACCCTTTCCCTTCAAGCATCTCTAAAAGCTCACTATCTATTAAAGCATCATCCATAAAGTCCAGCATATCTTTAAATGATAAGCAGTCCACATGATAATATCTTTCATAATGGCTATCTCCAAGTTTTATGTAGTCTTCGCCTTCACAGATGCCGTCTGAGCAGTTTAGGCAGTTGTGGATGGGTTGGGGGTTGGAATTGGGACATCCGGATTTATGACCTGTATAACTCAAACATTCTGCACAGAACATGATCTCACCCCTTCCATAAACTCCTTGGCACATCCGGCAAAGTCATTATGCGTAAATTCTGCAATCTTACCGGAGAATACCGGGGCTATTAGTCCTCGTTCGTAATAAAGAAACTTTAATTGTTTTAAGGTTAGATTGTCTTTGTTTATTTCTTCGTTTAACTGTTTTAGTGTTAGCATTTTGGGGTCCCTCCTGATGGGTAGTTGGTAGAGTTATTTATTTAGATACCGTTTTTCATTACCCGCAATACCGACCATAAATAACCTTGCTTATAGAAAGATTAAGTCCAAACTTCTCATTTGCAGTCATCAGCTCTACAGTATCGTCTAAAATCGGCTGACGCTCTGCCAGCATTTCCGGCGGCATATCACCTTTCTTAATCATCTTTGGATATCCGTGCTTGGTGGATATTGCTTTGTTGGCTATGCCGTTGGCCTTGATAAAGTCTACTTTAATTGGCGCAGACAATCCATTATTAAGTCTGCTCATAGCTTCTTTTTGGTGGTCCTTGTCAAGCATACAAAAGATTTGGAAGCCTTCAAGGCCTGTTGCTTGTCGTAGGTTACTTAAAATATCAAATACCCATTCTTGAAATTCTATTGCTTCTTTTCTGCGGCTTTTAAAAATCAGGCTGTAAATGCCCTTTTCATTGATAATGCTAAAGTCCGGATTCAAGTTTTGCCCGGAAAGTCCGCCCTCAATAGTATTTAGGGTACGATTTTCAGGCTTTACAGCCCTTAATGCCATGGTGGTATTTTTTAATCCAAGTATGGCACAAACATCTGCTGCCACTGCCCACCAATCGCCGGGGTCTTTTTCTATGAAACGAATGTTATGGCCATTCCATATTTCTGATTTCATATAACTCTCCTTTCTGCAACTGCTTTTCAACATTCCTCTGCAAATCTTCAATCAACTGCATTATTACTCCGCAGAATAATAGTTCGTCACTTCCTTCTTCAAATATCTTGTAGGCTAACATTGAAAAGCTGCGTATGCGGTTTAGGTCGTGGTGGATGTAGTTGGTGCCGATGTTTAAGTTTCTGCCGGTGGTTGGAATGGGTAACTCCCCCCCTTGACTTATATTTGCTAATAGCGTAAAATCATTCTGAGGGATTTTCATCGTGAATTATTGCGAATAATTTACGATGAGAGAGGTTAAATAAGTCTTCAAGTTTGCAAAGTGCAGTGTAGGATGGTTTTCGTCTGCCTCTTTCGATGTCGCTAATGGCTGCCTGGGTCAACCCCACCTGTTTGCCGACATCTTGCAGTTTCCATCCTTTCTCCTTGCGTTCTTGGCGTATTCTTAGGTTTTTCACTTAAACCTCCTTTCTCTCTAATAACTACGCTATTAGCATAGATATATTGTATACGCTTTTTGCGTAGATGTCAAGAGGATACTTTATGAGAGTTTCTAATATTTTATCTGAACGCATCAAAGAACTTAGGTCATCCAAAGAACTTACCATGAAGCGGCTCGGTGAAGCTGTTGGGTTATCAATGCAGGCTATCAATGATATTGAAAAAGGCAGAAGAACCACAACTGCCGATAAGCTTATAGCTATTGCCGAATACTTCGATGTCTCTGTAGACTATCTCCTTGGAACCGTCGATATCCCTGAACAAACTTCTAACACTAAATCTAAGCTTGGCGAACGTCTGACTGACCATTTGAAACAAAAGGGAATATCCCTATCTGATGCTTCCGAACACTTTGGAATAAGTAAGAGCTATATCAATCGCATTTTAACCGGCGATGCTGTTGTTCCTATAGAAGTGCTCTCTGCTATAGCTGATTATCTTGATGTTTCTACGGATTACTTGCTCGGCCGTTCTGATGATGTATGATGCGGTTGGTTTTCTAATGCGCTTGGTGGTGCCGTCTCTTTTCCAACATATCCTTAACCATGGCCCCTACCAATTCCTCATACCCTTTCAAACTTAAATCCAAAGCATCTGCTATCTTCTCAATACCTCTCCTTGATGGAATGTATTTACCTCTCTCCCAACTTCCTATGCTGGTTATCTCGTAGCCCGTCTTTTCTGCAAGGTTGGTCTGGGTGAGGTTTGCGGAGGTGCGTAGTTCTTTTATTTTGGCGGATAGGTGGGTGGGGGTGGGGGTTAGTTCAGACTTGGGGTTGGGTTCAGATTTGGGCTTGAACTTGGGTATGGAATTTGTATTGATGTTCATATGTGTCGCCTCCTGTGGTTGTGGTTTGGGGGTGGATGAAGAGTAGCAGGACTAGTAATGTGATGATTAATAGTTTTAGTAGAGATAGTTTCATGTTTTACCATCCGCTCCCCTTTGCATCAAAGAATGTTCCGTACATCTTAATCACCGCATCCACCTTTACCTGCAATCTTTCATATGTACCATCCGGATTAAGGTCAAGCACAGCACCTTTAACACGGCGCAGACGTTTGCATTTGGCTATCTGTGTTGCCGCTTTTTGGGTTATGCCAAGGTATGCCGCAAGGTCTTTAGGGGACATGTATGTAGAGACCGGAGGCTTGGCTATTCTCTCAAATTTAATTTCCCGCAAGCTGTTATCTTCTATAGATGAGCGTTTTGTAAGTTCTTTCAGCAGGTCGATTGTAGAAATTAGTTCTAATGGTAGATGCTGTTCCGGCTCTAAGCCTAATTTATCTGCTTTTCTCACACTACCATTCCCTTCATTGTAATTTTCATATTTAATAACGCAAAACTGATACCTATATAACAACCATCAAATACTCGCACATAACCTTATCAACAACATCATCCCTAACAGCACAAGCTTCCTCATGCTCACCATAAGTCTCAAGCAGCACTGCCTTATCATCTCTGCCGATTGCATAGACATTAAATCCAAAGCATAACCATCCTTCATCAGTAAGGTTGTATTTAGGTCCTACTGCAAATACAGTGTCTAGGGTGACTTCTGTTAGAAGTTCAAGTCCTGTGTCTTCGATGCTGTAAGTGTATATGGATGTTTTGTTCATGATAACCTCCGATAAAATTTTGATTTTTCTATCTTTTGTGGGGTTATCTTTGGTTGGGTTACTGTTGTTCGATAAGCTTGCTTGCGTACTATACACTCGCTCTCCGCATACTTTATAAAGCGTCAACGAGAAATACCATATGTTTAGCTTGACATTTTTTTATATGTACAGATATAATTAAACATATACATATGTCAACCTTCAAATAAAGGAGCGCTAAATATGAAATCAAATATCTTTTTTAACCAAATAATAACTGTTGATTCGGTCAACACATTAAGGAATATGGTGCTGAATGCAACTAGTAATGTGCAAAGCTTGCCAAGTGAAATCATTATCCATTTTTCAAGCCCTGGCGGTAATCTTAATGCTGGTTTTACATTATACAATTTTCTCCGTTCCGTACAAGTTCCTTTGCATATGCATAATATAGGCAATGTAGATTCAGTAGCTGTTATTATTTTTCTTGCTGCAGAAACTCGTTCTTGCTCACCTCATAGCCGTTTTAAACTACATAACCTTGATTGGACATTTTCTGAGGGGAGTATCGCACATGCGTCTTTAACTGAGTATTCGAGGCAGCTCGATTTTGAGCGTGACAGGTATGCCGCCATTTTCAATGAGCGCACAAAGGCGGCTCAAAGTTCCATTGATATTCTCGATTGCCTGAGCGGCAGCGCCAAGATTATTGATATAGAGACTGCCCGAGCTTCCGGTATCACCACTGCCCCCGAGGCAACAATAATTCCGGCTGTTTCCGCAGGAGGGTTTTGGGCCATGAATGTATAAATCATTCATTGGTTCACGGTTCATGTTAACAACTCCTTTTGCCAGATGAGGCGTTAATTTCTAAGTTTAATACATTTTTAAAATCTCCGCTGTGCCGGGTGACCGGTCCGGCGTTTGGGGTTATCTTTTGGATGGCAAGCCTATTGTTATATTAGGCTGCTTGGGTATCATGGCACACAAGAGCATTGCGCTCTGCATTCAAGCGATTATTAATTTCACGGTCTTTACTATCCCAGCGGTCTTTCATGCTAAGGTCAAAGATCTTGTGGTCAATCCAATCAATCTTTTCTTGGATTGTTAAGGCTGCATACTGTTCTTTGCTTAAATTGCGTATGCGGGCATACTGTTTATTTATAATCTGTCTTTTAACTTCGCTCCATGCCATTATTAAAGCATCACTCATGGTGATTTTGTGCATGATGTATTTTAGTTCATGGGCTCTTTTCATTACCATGCGGGTTACTTCGGTTCTTACGTATTTGATTTTGTTTATTGTTATTGTCATTTGGGTGGTCCTCCTTTGGGAATTGTAAGTTTTAAATTGTTTTAGTAACTTTATAATTACATTATACGTTTTATACATTCTCTCGTCAAGCATTATTTTATTTTGTAATGAAACTGTAATATTTATTACTTCATTTTTTATTGACAAATGTAATTATTAAGTTTATAATATACTCATTCTAAGGAGGTATTTCAGTATGGCTACAACAGAGCAAATCAAAATTGTATTATTAAAGCGCAAGATTACTGTTAAAGACTTATCAGAACGTCTTGGGACAACTTCCCAAAACCTAAGCGGCAAGTTTAAGCGTGATAATTTCAGCAGGCAAGAAATTTTAGATATTGCCGAAGCTCTTAACTGCGATTTTAAATCCAGCTTTGTCTTGCGTGACACAGGAGAGACTATATAATGTTCTCTCCTTTTTGCTGGTCTCGCTTGAAGTTAGGGGATTTTGAGCGGTTTTCCGGGTCTGCCTCTGGTTAAGTTGTGTCTTTATCCTGCCAATCTAAGCCTTCTATCATGGCTACCCAAAAGCTTAATCTTACGCTCTTCATATCCGAATCCTGCTTCCAGCAGACCAATATCAATGCGTTGCAGAGTTTCAATGGCTTTCAGCTGTTCAAGATTAAGATGCTTCCTTATACCTTCCCTATCTTGCAAGCCATGTGTTTTCCTAAATTTCTTGGCGTCCATCCCCAGCACAATTCGGTAAATCATATTTACCTCATTACTGTAATGATAGTGTTTAGGTTCTTCATAAGCTAACATTACAGCTTCTGTGAATGCAGGAAAATCCATTTTGGCAGATAATAAAGACTTTATCCACGCTTCCATCTGATTAAAGCGGTTTATGTAAGCTATTTTATAGACTGCCGCCTTTTCTCCATCGAATCCCATTGTTAAGTACGTGAAGCCATCTTTAGAAAGTAAGAATTTTGGCTGTAGCCTATTCCTTGTATCTTTATAGGAAGTTTCAACGAAGTTAATCTCCCCAAATTTGGGTTGATTGATATTTTGAAATGTATCCAAGGCAACTCCAATGTCTCTTAAAATATGGTCGTGGCGCTTCTCAAAAACTTCTGCAATCTGCAAGCTATCACAAAATGGCTTTCCATCTTTTTCGTATAGACCGTATTCAGGTACTAGCAGCATTTTCTTCATTAAATCTCCTTTCCGTCATCTGTTTATCAATCAGCCAGTATAGCGACATTAGATGACTTCTTACAATTCGCATAACTACAGCTTCGTCTGTTTCACAACTAATACAGACCTCGTTTATTCCGATATTCAAAAGTCTTGTAATGAGGTTAAGGTCGTTTAGAATGCTTTTGGCGGTTTGGGTTTGCATGGGCAGCCTCCTAAATGTAGATTATATTTAGTTGATATATATACTATATAACAACTTGACTACTATGTCAACCCTAAATTACAATAAATTTAAAATTATTTTAGGAGGTTTACAGATGAATAACAAAATCCCTTTGCAACTACGCTTAGATGAAAAGGCACATGCCAAAGCTAAAATTATTGCCGAAAAGGAAGAGCGCACCCTTAACAGCCAATTTGAATATTTCATCAAGCGTAGCATAGAACAATATGAACGCGAGAATGGTGCTATCCTTCTGAAACTTGAAGAATAATTTTAGCTTTCCTAAATCGTCTGCCGTCATCCAGAAGGCCATTCATTACATAATTCATAGATACCCCCAGCCGCTTAGCTTCTGATTTCACATAGTTATACAAATCTTCTGCCAAGCGTATTTGCGTATCTATCGTATTTTTACTTTCTTTAACCACTACTATCACCGCCTAAAACAAAATATTAAAATTATGGAGGTCTTTTCTATGCCAGCATCAATACCAAACCGTATTGCAATTAATTTTCGTCTTGATGAAACGGCACATGCCAAAGCTAAAATTATTGCCAGAAAAGAGGACGGGCCACTTAACGGACAGCTTGAATATTGGGTAAAGAAAGCAGTAGAGCAATATGAAAAAGATAATGGCGTTATCCATCTTGAAGATGAACAGTAATTCTTGCTTCTCTGAATCGTAAGCCATCCAAAATAATACTGTTCATTTCATTACTTATGGCATTTCCTGTTTTGTTGGCTTCTGAACATATGCGTTCGTATAATGATTTTGATAAACGATGTGTACGTGCTATGATTTCAATATTTTCAACTTCTTTTTCCACCCAATCACCTCTTTCCGAAAGGAGAAATAATCTTGCAAGTACGTTTATCCAAACAAGCTGAAAAGTATTATCTATCTCAAGATGCCATAACCAGAAAGCGTCTTAAAAGCGGCTTGGCAGGTCTTGAAAAAGTTCCGCCGCAGGGCGATATCGTACCCATCCAAGGTATACCAAATACATTTCGTTTAAGAATCGGCGGTTTTCGCTTGCTGTTCTCAATAGAAGCTGATATAATAACAGTAACAAAGATACAGCCGAGAGGTCAGATTTATAAAAGTCTTTAACAAGGAGGTTCTGGTATGACCAAAACAGTTGATAAACAACTTTTATTTAATGTTATAGATTCATTACCGCCGGAAGAGTTAAGAGTTATTTACCGCATGTTCTCCGGATTCATAGAAGACTATATCGATACTCACCTGAGCAAAGAAGAATACGAAGAGCACTTGCAGGTCCTTGAAGATGTTCGAAGCGGCGAATATACAGCATTATCTGATTTACCTGATTAGCGGCCGTAAGGCTGCTTTTTTTACGCTAACTTTGAGAGGTTTTCCGGGCTTACCTCTGGTTAGGGTGTGTCTACCGCAAGTTAAGCGGAATCTTCTTTTCCACGAATAAGCCAATCAGTGGTGCAGTCAAGCACATCTGCCAGACGTGATATAAGCGGTGCAGTTGCATTTCTTGAGCCGCGTTCAACTTGGTTTATCATTGGTGAAGAGATATTGACCAATTCTGCAAGCTGAACTTGGTTTAAACCTTTTTTCTCTCTTGCGATTTTCATTCTGTCACCAAATGTCATTTTCTCATTCCTTTCTAAAAATATTTGCTATGGTTATTGCATTTGTTTTCCATGTGGTGTATAATTACAGGAAAGTTTTATGATACAAGCCAATGTCCTTATTTTTTGGGGTGTTGGCTTGCTATGGTTATAGTATAAATCGAAAATTCGATATTGTCAATAGCTAAAATCGAATTTTCTATATTTGATTTACTAATATTTGGAGGTGCGAGTTAAATTTGGTAGAAAGAATATTAGGGTTAATGGAAAAAAAGGGTATTAAAGGTACGCACTTCGCTACAGAGCTTGGTATATCAAAAAATGCAATTTCAGAATGGAAAAGCGGTAAAGCGAAACCCTCAACAGACGCCGTAGTCAAAATCGCCAACTATTTCGATGTAACAACCGACTACCTCCTAACAGGCACCCACCCCAAAACCCAACCACCCCCCAAAACAGAAAGGGAAAGTACCATGAGCAGCAAATCAAACCAAAATAAAGACTTGGCAAGGGACGCAATCCGCATTTGCTTAGAAAACCCAACTCTCTACAAGGGACAGCAAATAGAAGTGCAAGAACCGGCCCCTGCAGAGCTATGGACCAAAGCGGTTTTGCCGATTGTAACTAAGTCTTTTGGCATTATCTCAAAAACCCGTGCAGAAGAGTTAATTTACGTAGCAATGAATGATGTACATTTTCCTGATTACATGTACCCAAATCATGAGGAAATGTCCATGCTGCGAAATATTGCAGAGAGAAATGATAATGCGCTTGTAGAAGGATATTGTGAATTCTTGCGTAAATACGAGGAAATAAGCTCACTAATCCCTGAATCAATTCCTGATTCACAAGAAAAAAGCGATGCCGAATTACTTGGCACCGCTTTATATCAAAGATTAGTTGCTTTAGGTAAAATTGACCCAAATGCACCTATCACCGAGGAACTCATTTCCTCAATTTTCGATTCTATCGTCAAGAACCTTGGGGCCTAATAAATCTACAATTTCCGGAATTGCAGAATGTGCAGCTTCAAGACTGCTGAGTTTTTCAATTAGGCGCTCTCCCAGAATGGTCATAGGCTTGGCTTGCAGCATAATAGTGTCAATAGCTGATTCACTTGCATACTCTTCCGTAAGCTTAGTCTTTACTATTGCCGCTATGTAGCTTTCGCTGTATTTGCCTTTGTTTTGGTTAATAAACTCTGCTATATAGGCGTAGCTATTGTGAAGTATATTCATAGGCCATCCTCCGCAAGTATTGCATGAGGAATAGAGCCTTTAATACCCAAACAACAGACACCATACCAATTATGGGCAAATCTCACAATTAAATTTTCGCCTTCCCCACCATCTCTAGGGATATGTACCCGCCTTCCTTCAGGCGGGTTAAAATGATTAACAGGTATCATAAACAGCTTCTCCTTTGTTTAATCATCACAGGTAAACAACTTTTCCGGCCGCACATTCAAAGCTTTTGCTATTTTGCATATAACAGTAATAGAAGGAACCACTGTATGGTTTTCAATGCTCTGAAGATGAGATAGAGCAATTCCGGTTCTCTTGGAAAGTTCAGTACGTGTAACCCCTTTTAACACCCTTACACGTCCAACTAATATCATAATACAAACACCTCCATGACGAATAGTGTCTGCAAAAATAAGTGTTTTTACTTTAGGCCCTTATTATAGCACAGACCCCTAACCTATATGTAGGTCAATTTTCATATTTCATGAAATGATGTTAAATAGTTGAAATTTTAAAAAAATAAGAGTGTTTATGGAATGGATTCTGACAATAATTACATAGATTTGTCACCAAATGATACTGACACTGCGATATGTAGTAGTGAGTAAACTGAAATACAATACTCAAAAAATAATTAATAAAGCTTTACATAACTTCATAAAACAACAACCAACCACAAAACCCTATAAATAAGCCATCCCTAGACACAACCATACCTCCAATACATAAAAATAAATGTGTAATTTATGGAAATCGTAAATTTTCTATTTTTAACAGAAAATTTAAAAAAATAGTAATTATTTGAGGGATTTTGGAAAGTTGTTATATGAAAGTTTTGGATATCATCTATGGGATATCAATTTTAATTAAAGAGCAAAGTTCATATAAGGGGGAGGGGGAGAGCGATTGAAAAAAATCATCGGTAGTTGTGGTACAATCGTTAAGATAATATTATTTATTGTCTAATACATCAAAAAGGAGAGCTTTACATGCCAGTTAGATTCCAAAAGCGAAAGAAAATAGCACCCGGCGTTAGGCTTAATATAGGTAAAAAGGGTGTTAATAGCGTGACATTAGGCAAGCGTGGCGCAGGTGTTACAGTGGGCAAACGTGGTGTACATACTAATGTTGGTATACCCGGCACAGGGGTATCCTACCGTACAAAAATTGCGGGTGGCGTAAAAAACCCACAAAACAAAAGCACATTTATACAAAATCAACAAGGCCATACCGAAATAGGAGATACGGAGGTTTCGACAATACCTATTACAGTAGCATTTATTACCACTGTGGTTGTATTCATAATTGCTTGGATTGTTGCCGACTTTTTTGGAGCTTTGTTTTTTGCACTTGCGGTAGGATTTGTTGTTGCTGTAGCAGGAACTATAATAAGTAACGCTAGGAATAAAACTAACAACCACGATGCTATGCCAACCAAGCCAAGCCAAGGTAAGGCAACTGTAGAGTTTCATGGTTTTGATGACAACTTAACTGAAATTGGAGCTAAAGCAAACGCACATATTTGGTTAGAACATGCCAAAATGTCTTCTCATGCACTTGCCACCACCACAAAGCCGGTCGCTTTTTTCTCACAGTTTGATTCCTTTATAGAAAATGCCACTAAATTGGTTAGCGCATCAAAAGCGGGATATATAACTCTAGTAGACAGCAATATTGAAAATGCCTTAGATGAAGCAACGCACAAAAGAAGCGAAGCTATAGACCATTTCATCAACAGAGCGTATACAAAGACTATCGAAAATATAGAGCAAATAAAAACTGCCAGCGCAAAACAAAAGAGGGTAGAAGCGTTTTTTGCTACCATGCAAGAGTATTATGACAAAATGGAGCTCTCTAACATTGCTCTTTTGGAAAGGTTGAGAGATGGGCATGCAGAAGTTTATAATGAAGAAAATAAAGTGGTTGTTGCTGATAAGCACTTCGACACTATGACAGGCCACGAATTTGAACATTTTTGCGCTGATTTACTTTTGAAAAACGGCTTTACAGCAGAAGCAACAAGCGGCAGTGGCGACCATGGCGTTGACATCTTGGCCGAAAAAGACGGCATTACATATGCCATACAGTGCAAACGGCAATCATCCAATGTTGGCAACAAAGCTGTACAAGAAATCTACTCCGGCAGGACTTTTTATGGTAAAAATATTGGTGCCGTACTCACAAACCAATACTTCACCTCGTCTGCAAAAGAAGCTGCTGAAAGGACAGGGATTGTTTTGTGGGATAGAGGGCAGTTGGAAGAATGGACCGACAAGGAGTAAGCTATGCCAAAATACAAAAAACGTGCAGACGGTCGCTATAGCACACATATAATCATTGGCGTGAAACCGGACGGAAAGCCTTTACGCAAAACAATATACTCCAAAACGCAAAGAGGCCTGGAAGAAAAGGCGGCAGAGCTGCGCAGGCAGGTCGGGGTGGGAACAGTTGTGCAGGATGAGGGTGCTACGGTTGGTGAATGGGCCTATAAATGGCTAAAAGCATATAAATCCGGGGTAGGTGACAGGACTTATAACATATATGAAATAATCATCAGAGTGCATATAATACCGGTTATCGGGCATTTAAAATTAAAAGATGTAAGGCCTTTTCATATTCAAGGTGTCATAAATAAAATAGTAGAAAAGGATTTAACAAGGGTCGTTGTCCAAACCTCGCAAGCTTTAAAACAGATATTCAAACGTGCTGTAGACAATAATCTGCTGACAAAGAATCCTACAGAGTTGATTGAGATTCCAAAAAATCAAAAGCCTATCAAGCGGGCACTTACGGACCAAGAAAGGATGTGCTTCGAATCTGCCGACCTAGATGCCAAATCGAGAACTTTTTTATTTACATTGCTATATGCGGGACTAAGAAGGGGCGAGGCACTTGCGTTGCTGTGGAAAGATATAAGTTTCGAAGATAAAACCATTTCGGTTTCCAAAACATGGGCGGTTAAAGGCAGCCGGGCTTGGATAAAGCCTAATCCAAAAACTGAATCCGGCAACAGAGTTATACCTATTCCGGAAAAGTTGCTTGAAGAATTGAAGGGCTTGCGTATAATTTCAAAAAGCGATTATGTATTTGTTTCGGCAAGAAATGAAATGATGTCAGAGAGTGCATTTAGGCGTTTTTGGGAGAAGATAGAGAAGCAATTGAATTTATCTATTGGTGGAGATGCCAAGAATCACTTGCTGCCAAAAGATATCACGCCGCATATTTTCCGTCACACCTATGCAACTATGTTATTTTATGCAGGCGTTGACATAAAAGCGGCTCAGTATCTTTTGGGGCATTCAAGCGTAGCAATGACGATGGAAGTATACGCATGTGTCAAGTAGGGACAACGAAATTTAATGTTAAGTTTGTGTTACAAAACCCTTGTTGACATATAATCTGCCATCATCTTTATACTGCTCATCCAGCCAAACAATCTCAATCTCATTCTCGCCATAAACCAACACCTTATCTACAAGCAGGTCAACTAATTCCCGGTCAAGACTTTCGATTGTCAATAGCGGACGCAGTTCAGATAATCGCCTATCCACAGTGTCTTTGCCCTCGGTCAGTGCCGTTAGCTGATTTTGAAGTTTCCCCAATTCAGCGGTCTTGATAGCAATTGCGTTGTTAATGGTTTCTTTTTTAGACAAGAACTCATCTTGGGTTATCTCGCCGGAAACAAGAGCGGTTATATTAGTCGTAACCCCATTTTCAAGGGTTTTGATGGCTTTGGACTCCAATCTGATTTTGCCCTCAATATCAGCCTTTGAAATCCCTTCTTGCCGGATGGCTGCCAGCTTCATTTCCTCTTGGTCTATCATCACAGCAGCATAGGCTTTAACGGACTCCAAAACAGCACTCTCAATGGTCATTTGGGATATGGCGCAGTCCGGGCAATCGTAGTGGTCGGTGTAGTATTTGGACTTACACTTAAACCACGGATTTAGCGGATTTGACCGTTTTAATGTACGATTGCATACAGGACACTTTATCTTGCCGTGAAAGATATGGTCGATAGGAACATCACTTAGTCTTTCCTTGCGGATAGCTTTATGCGCTCTATCAAACTCATCTTTCGTAACGATGGCATCGTGGGAATCCGGTACGATAATCCATTCTTCCTTGGGGCGCTTCACGCAGCTTCTTTTGCCGGATTGTTTAATCACGTTCATGTTATGAACGGAAATGCCTGTGTAGCGAATATCGTTGATTATTCTGCCTACAAGTGCATTGCACCAGTATGTGAAGTTAGGGTCTGCCTGCCTCCAACCGCCAACGATACCTTGCTTTTTCTTGTACTCGCTTGGTGTTGGTATACCTCTGGCATTTAAGATTTGAGCAATCTTGGACGTGTTATTACCATCCATCGCCAAAGAAAACATCAGCCGTACATACTCGGCACTTTCTTCATCAATGACGATTTTATTCTTTTCGGTTGTCGATTTTTTGTACCCAAACAATGCCCAACAGCTTAGATATTCTCCTTTCTTCATTTTTGTCATTTTACTTGACATTGATTTTTGGGCTAAATCCTTGTTATAGTGCTGATTAGCAAGGTTAATAATAGCCAGCTCCAGATTTGACAGCGGGCTTTTTAGGCTGTCATAGTGGTTGTTAATGGCTATAAACCTTATATCCTGCACTACCAAGAAATTCATCAAAAGGTCGTCAACATCAATGGAGTCACGGCCTATACGTGATAGGTCTTTTACTGCTATACATTGTACAGCACCCCGCTTTACATCAGCCATAAGACGCTGATAAGACTCACGTTCCGTATGACTGCCGCTTATGCCGTCGTCCACATAATCAACCACAATAGCACCTGCAAACTCAGATTGCAGGGTGATATAATTTTTAATCATGGCACGCTGATTTTTTATGCTGTTGCTTTCGTCCTTTGCATCATCTTGCTCTGATATGCGCTGATAAGAAGCAATGACATAGTTAGAGCGGCTAATTGGCGAAAATGACTGCATACTGCCCTTGCTGCCCGAAAAGTCTGCATAACCCGCATCAAGTCTTGCGGCATTACTGGTGTTATTAGCAAGCATCAGTTAATACCCCGCTTTCCTCAATTAGATTATTCAGTTTTTCAAGCTCGTCCATGAAATTCAGTACAATACTGATTTCATTTGTTAGAGGGGAAACCTCTATACGGCTTATCAGCGTAGATACCATTGCCCTGTTCAGCGTAACAAATCCAGTGAAATTGCGGAAGTTGGCTAAGAAAGCATTTTGCCGCTGCTTGTCTAGCTCATATCCGGCTAATTCTGCTTGAATACGTTCCGCTTTTGTTTCTGCCATTTTCTTCTCTTTCTCAAAATTCAAACGAGCCAGTTCAAATTCCTTGTCATCAAGCA
>Ga0136643_10000234_pt1 | contig 59040 bp, 56 predicted proteins | sample TergutLab28metaG_FD_96883 | JGI IMG/M metagenome (GOLD analysis project Ga0136643, IMG submission 96883) | Labiotermes labralis P1 segment gut microbial communities from Petit-Saut dam, French Guiana - Lab288 P1 (version 3) (version 3) | ecosystem: Host-associated > Arthropoda: Insects >... | reverse complement strand
GAGGTATGATTACCTTGTTGTATTTTGTTTCGCATAAAACTATTTTACAACAAAAAAACGAGAGTGCATATTTTTTACGCATCTCTCGTTTTTTTTAGTGGAGCTTAGTGAGACAGCCCCTTTTTTGTTTTAAAAATAAGCGCGATGAAAATCCTGCACCCTATCGGAAATATTGCCAAACGTACCCCGCGCACCGCCGTCTGCACTCATGTTCGATAAAATTACTAAGATATATGGCGAATTGGCATATACAATGGCAACATCGTGGAAAGAATCTGTTGCCCAGCCGTGTTTGTTTGCAAGGGGGTAGTTTGCGCGGATAAATTGGGTGCGGGTGTTCATTAGGTCGTATTTGAAAGTCGAGGCAAATTCGCTATCTGAGGATATGTATTCGAATATGGCTTGTGCCCATAGTCCAACGTCGCGAGCGGTTACATTGCTGCCTGTTATGTTGCGCACAAGGCTTTCGTCCGCGCCTATCTCTTGTACAAATTCCATATATCCCGGCAATCCATATTGGCGCACAAGCATTCTAAACGCCACATTATCGCTGTACCTGATGGACATAGTTAGCAGCTCCTGTGTAGAAAACTGACGTCCAAACGGCATGTTGCGCATTATTCCTGTGCCGCCCCAGTAGTCTGCCGCGGTGTAGGTGTGCATCCTTGTTAAATCCGCCAGCCCTTGCTCCGCCAGATGATAAACATATAGCGCATGCTGGATTTTGTTAACCGATGCGGCAAAAAACACTTTGTCCGGGTTGTACATATATGTAAAGCCTGTTTCGATATTCATGTAAAAGACCGCAACGTTATTGCCAAACTGTCGTAAAAAAGTATCAAGCGCGGCTGTTGATGGTACAAAATTTAAGTATATCCACATGGGGCCTAGCCATGTTTCAACTTGGATCCAGTTGTATTCTGCTTGAAGTACAATAACCCTTTGTGGCCCAAGCATTGTGTAATGGGTTGCCGCCCCCATGTAAGCAAAAAGACCCGTGGGCTGCTTAACATAGTAATGAGTTAGCCCCAACTCGATAAAATCTACCAGCCGCATGATAGTAACAATACTCTGCTCCCATGTGTACACGTCCTGCGGCGCAAAGCGGTTGCCGCCTACACCACTCATTACCTCGGATAGCTGAACGCTCCCTACGGCTCCCATTGCCCACGGAGAAATTTCCGCGCTGTCCGCGAAATTGGAAGTCCGCATCGGTAGAGGATGCCCAACTGCGTTTGCTAACCGCGAAAGCATTACGGCGGCCTGCTCTCGCGTCAGTAGCCCGTGCGGGTCAAATTTGTCGTATCCGACACCTATCACCACACCTAGGTATGCGGCTTTTTGCACGTATATGTCGGATGTATCGTTGAAATAATAACGGCCTTGTATATCACCATTCATACTGTCGTACAGCGCGACTGCCAGTGCCGCAAATTCTGCACGGGTTATTGGCTGCGAAAACGGTAAATTGCCTGGTATAAAACCGCGCTCGACGGCCGCCCATACAGGTTCTTGCGCCCATTCGCTTGGAGCGTTTGCAAATGTAGATTTGCTTATGCCAAGTATCAACAATAATAGGCAAACTATAACTTTTTTCATTGTGTTCCTCCTTTTGTCCTGTGAATTATACTGTGCCTTTGTATACAATTCAAGGCAATTGACTATACGTAAAGACTTTGACAATAATATCCCTTTTCGATATATTAAAAACATTGAATATGTAACAGAGGTGTTTTGATGACTCTAAGATATGGATTACTCGGATTAAATGGCTTGAAAAATAAAATAGACATGGGATGGTGTATGTAAATGCAACCAAAAAAATCTCTTATTAATTGGCTTGGATTGCTTGGCTTGGTGAGTTTTATTTCTTATTTTATTGCTGTCATATTTGCTCCGCTTGCTTATCCAAGTTACGACTGGATGAGCCGAGCCGTGAGCGATTTAAGTGCTGCTAATGCACCATCTCTCGCCCGTTGGCACCAACTAGCAGGCCTGTATGGTATAGCTGGAACAACTTGCGTTACATTGATTTGTGTTGTTATTAAAGATAGATGGAACAAAATATTGCGGATTGGTATTTATATGTTTGCCATTATGTTTTGGGTGTCAATTATCGGATTTTCTTGGTTTCCTCTTTCGGAAAGTGGAGGTGCAGGAACAGCACTTCAAGATACAATGCACATAGTTGTTACGGCTTTGGTTGTTCCTCTTTCCATTTTATCATTTATTTTACTAATGATTGGTGGGTATAGCAAAAAAACATTTGTTTCGCTTGCCGTATTTGCGACCATAGCTTTAAGTCTTATGTTTGTAGGGGCAATTGGCACGGGTGTCGCACCAAGCGGATACTTTGGTATATTCCAACGATTTAGTAATCTTATTTCCGTAAATGGGTTTCTTGCTATAATAGGGGTATATTTATTTATGGGTAAGTTTGGTTGAGCAATTTCAGTTGGTTACTGAGGATAACGAACATACCCCCTAATGGGGCGAGGAGGCAAAAAATGCAAACACTAACCCGCAAACGAATACGAGACATGATGCATATCCCCGGCAATTTTAATCCCGGTACACGTAATTCCATTACAGACGTTGCCGGCGTAACGGTAGGCCAATTTACAGTGAAAGCCGATGACGTTTGCACTGGTGTGACTATTATCTCACCTGCAAGCGGGGATGTATTTACCCGCCCGATACCCGCGGCTGTGGCCGTGGGCAACGGTTTTGGCAAATTGGCAGGCGCATTACAAGTGGAAGAACTTGGCGAAATAGAATCGCTGATAGGCCTTACAAATACGCTTTCTGTGGCAGCGGTATTGCAGGGGCTTATTAATTACCACGCGCCAAAAATGCCTGCGGGGCGTGAGTCCATTAATATTGTTGTGGGCGAGACAAACGACTCACGGTTGAATGATATCCGTGGTTGTCATATAACCCCTGCCCACGTGGCGCAAGCTATTGACGCGTTGTCTCAGGATGTGGAAGAAGGCAGCGTTGGCGCGGGTGCCGGTACAGTGTGTTTTGGCTACAAGGGTGGTATCGGAACCGCATCTAGGGTTGTTACGGGAGAAGCCTCAGGAGAGGACAGAGACTATACCATTGGCGTGCTGGTGCAAAGCAACTACGGTGGCAATTTGGCGGTGTATGGCAAGCCTATTGCAAGCCCCGCTCCCCCAAGCCAAGATGGCTCTTGCATGATTGTTGTGCTTACGGACGCGCCCCTTTCACCCATGCAACTAAAACGCGTGGCAAAAAGAGGGCTTATAGGCATGACAAATACGGGTAGCTATATGAGCCACGGAAGCGGGGATTTTGTAATTGCGGCAAGCAACTACGAAGGCAACCGCCGGGACGACAGCAAACGAGGGCGGAGCTATTATTTTTTAAGCGATGCGCAGCTTAACTCATTTTTCGAAGCGACGGTGGAAGCTGTACAGGAAGCGTTGTACAATTCCCTTGCGATGGCCGAAGGCGCCGGGCGAGGCGGGGAATTTTACCCCGGGGTTGATTTTTCTAAAATTTAATTAGGGTGTGTACGATAATTCGGCACAAGCGAATTATCGTACACACCCTAGATCAGCAATATTTATCCTCTCTTTTCTAAGCATAAAAAAGAGAGGATAAATATTTTAGAGTAAATTATAATAGCATTAGGAGTGAGCAAAATGGATTGGATCGAGCGTATAAACAGAGCAATTTCTTTTATGGAAGAGCATATGACAGAGGATATTGACTATAATCAAGTAGCAAAAATCGCTTGTTGTTCTTCGTATCACTTTCAGCGAATGTTTGCCTATATCGCCAATGTGCCACTGCCCGAATACATTAGACGCAGAAAAATGTCACTTGCGGCGATTGATTTACAAAGAGGGAAAGAAAAAATTATTGACATAGCCTTAAAATACGGTTATTCATCTCCAACCGCTTTTAATCGCGCCTTTCAAAGTATACATGGCATCGCGCCTTCGCGGGCCAAGGAAGATGGCGTATTGCTGAAATCTTATCCTGTCATTAGCTTTAAATTGATTGCAAAAGGAGTGGAAGAAATGGAATTTAAAATTGAGAAAAAAGACGAGATTAGGGTATTGGGCGTATCAACGCCTATTAGTGGCGATGCGATAAAAGCTTTTGAAGAAGCGGAAGCGCTATGGTTAAAAATATTAATGGATGGCGCGCCTAAAGATGAATATGGTGAATTACTAGACGTAGGCACCGTATGGCACGAGCTAAACGCTGCTTGTGATACCAAGCTATCCGAGCTTAGCGGCTTTTTTGGTATTGAGATTGAACGTGATGATAATCACGAATATATGATAGCTGTCGCAAGCACTTTGCCAGAAAGCGATAGCCTTAAGGAGTATATAATTCCGGCTCATACATGGGCAGTATTTCCGAGAGAAAACTTTTTTGCCGAAGATTATGCCGAGGCTAATTCGGCAGTAAAATTTGACGAGCGTTTGTACTCGGAGTGGCTTCCCACTTCCGGATACGAAATAGCCAACCGTCTAGACATTCATCGTCTATTGCCTACCAATGATTTCGAAAACGCTCCTTTTGAGAGATGGTTGCCTGTTAAGAAAATTGACGGTACAATAGAATAAATAAGCTGACACTCATGAAAAGGAGCAAGAACTATGTTTTTAACAACGATACACTTCCCTGGCAATTGTGATGAGGCAATTTCTTTTTACAAAGAAGTGCTGGGTGCAGAAGTAAAAGACATCGCGTATTTTAAAGATGCACCAAAGGATTCGGGTATGGAGTCGCTATCACTCCCGCCCAATTTTGTAATGCACTCTATGGTTTCGATTCACGGTTCCCTGGTATCTATGACTGATGGCGTGGAAACAAAACCTACCGGGGATAACTTTACTTTCTTTATTACCAAGGATACGGTGGATGATGTTACTACATTGTATGCTAAGCTATTGGACGGTGGTAAAGAGGTTGAAGCACTGGCCCCTGTATTTTGGGCATCTATGTATGGGATAGTCGAAGATAAATTTGGTGTAAACTGGCAAGTTATGACATCGGATGGTTTGTAAAAGTTGAGGAGCAAACCAAAACCCCACCATTCTGGGTACACCCGGAATGGTGGGGTCTTTTTTTATGCTTTAGGAAATTGCTCTGTACGAAACGCGCGGCGCGGGAAACGTTCGCGACACTCACTGCGCCTAATTGCGGCGCGGGAAACGTTCACTTCGTTCACTGCGCCTAATGCGGCTAAAGCCGCTTTATTCTTACCGTTCGGCTATAGCCGCTTCCGCAAATCTATTATCTACAAGCGCGTCAAATGGCGCGTAAGCGGGCAGTTCTCCTGCCGCTTCCATCACGCGCTGCAGGCTATCAAACGACTCCTGTGTAATAATAGGGGTTGGCGCGTATGCCTCAATTTCCTTATAGCGCGCAACAGCACTTGCAAGAATATCCATATCCGCATCAGGGAAAAACGGGCTTATTACTTGTGCGATATCTTCGGGGGAATTTTCTTGCACCCAAAGCTGGCCGCGATGCAGCGCATTGGTAAAACCTTGTATTATCTCAGGATTTTCTTCTATAAAACTGCCTAGGGCGTAATATGTCGTGTATGGTATAGCACCAAATGCCTCGCCTACAGACGCTACAACATAGCCCCGCCCTTCCAACTCAATAGTGGAAGCTACAGGCTCAAACGCCGTTACAAAGTCCGCTGTACCGCCTAGGAACGCTCCCACCATTGCGGCAAATTGTACCGTGGTGTCAAAGTAAACATCTTCACGCACACCCTGTAGGCCAGTTACATATTCCAGCACCATAAACGGCATCCCGCCTCTGCGCCCGGGAAGGACATGACTGCCGCGGATATCGTCCCATGTGAAATCCGGCATAGGTTCGCGGGCTATCAAAAACGAGCCGTCCCGCTGCGCAAGCTGGGCAAACACCACAGCATGGTCGTTTCTGCCGCCTGCCCATACGTAAATGGCGGCTTCTGGCCCGGAGAAGCCTATATCTGCCGCGCCTGATAGTAGTGCCGTCATAACACGGTCTGCGCCGTCGCTGGTGATAAGGTCTATGTCAATGCCTTCGTCCGCAAAGAAGCCTAGTTCAATTGCGGCGTATTGCGGAGCGTAGAAAACGGAACGCGTTACTTCGCTTAGCCTTACGGTGGTTAGGCCTTCTTCTTCGGTGCGCCCGCAGGCAGAAAATGCAGCTACAAGCAGTATGGCAGATAGTGCCAGAAATAGTTTCTTCATTATATATTCCTCCAAGGATTTTTATTTGTAACAAACCCGCATAACAATCCATTCGACCAGTACCACCAGCCGATACAGCAGCGCGGCCAGCACAGCTAAAATAATAACACTGGTCATAACCAAGTCCATCTGGAAAACCTGCCCACCGTACACAATCAAGTACCCAAGGCCTGCCCGGGACACAAGAAACTCTCCGGCGATAACTCCCACCAGAGTTAGTCCTATGTTTATTTTCAGGCAGTTAAACAGCGTGTGCAAATTTGATGGGAACACGATTTTTACAAAAGTTTGCAGGCGGCTTGCACCAAAAGTTTTGGCCATTTTAACAAGGTCAGGGTTGGTATTGATAAACCCGTTTAGCATTTCCATAATAGTAACAACCAGCGAAATCGCAAGCGCCATAACTATTACCGCCTGCATACCCGCGCCTACCCATATGATAATTACCGGGCCCAGCGCGATTTTGGGCAGTGCGTTAAGCACCACAAGATACGGATCAAATACTTTTGCCAAAAATTTTGACCACCACAATGTAAGTGCTACGGCAAGGCCTATCATTACGCCAAGCGAGAAGCCGATAATGGTTTCCAAAGTGGTAATGCCAATGTGCAAAAGCAGGTTGTTACTACGGAAATTGCCTATAGTACGCAAAATGCGCGTAGGTTGACTCATTATAAAGCTGTCGATAACCCCGACGCGGGCCAGGGCTTCCCATAAAAAAATAGTCGCAAACAGCACGGAGAATTGGCAGGCTCTAATAAGTATTTGCCGTCTCCGTTTTTTCGCAAGGTATTCACAGCGTCCGGGGGAGATATCTGTTGCGGTTGGTGTTTTGGGCATTTCGTTGCGCGGGGGTGGGATTATGGGTGTTGCGTCTAAGTTAAGCATTTACATCAAGCTCTTTCCAAATCATGTTAAAATATTCGCGGAAAGCGGGGTCGTCTCGGCGTTTTAGTGGCGACGCAGCCGCTTCTTTCATTTGAAATTCTACTTTTATATCGCGTTTGACCCGCCCCGGTCGTTTTGACAATACAATCAAACGGTCTGCCATGCTAATCCCTTCGGAAATGTCGTGTGTGACAATAATCGCCGTTTTCTTCTCTCGCCGCAGTATGTCGCACACGTCGTCCGCAACCACCAGCCGTGTCTGATAGTCAAGCGCGGAGAAGGCTTCGTCCAGCAACAGCAACTCAGGCTTAGATGCCAACGTGCGGATTAATGCCGCCCGTTGGCGCATCCCGCCGGAAAGTTGGGATGGCCGTTTATCTCTAAACTCCCACAGCCCGTATGCATAAAGCAGGCTGTCTACATACGCGGTATTTTGCAGTTTGCCTCTTATCTCCAGCCCCAGTAGAACATTACCTCGAATGGTGCGCCATTCCAGCAAATTATCCTTCTGTAGCATGTAGCCTGTCTTTGTGCTTACGCCGCGCACTTCCTCGTCTTCTACGAATATCTTGCCGCTCGTGGGCCTCTCCAGCCCCGCAATTAGCGAAAGCATTGTACTCTTGCCGCATCCCGATGGGCCTATTACGGAGACCAACTCTCCCGCATGTACGACAAAACTTATATCTTCGAGTGCCTCAACTTCGCCGTTTTCCGCTTGGTATGTTAGCGAAACGTTTTGAAAGCGCAGGACCTCCTTCATTTTAGTCACCCCCGAGATGTGTGTCTGCAATACGCGCATCAATGTTTTTTAGCGCGGAAGATTGCAAACAGGTTATGGTTCTATAGTATGTACATGCGGACAAAGTGTGATTTTTGAGGAGCACTTGGAAAGGGTTTTTCAACTCTTTTTGGGGGCGAGTGCGTATCATGCATCCAAAATCGTGTGAGTACGAATGAAATACATATCTTTGCGGCTTATATCTGCGCGCGGTTTCAACTGGTGACTCACAGTCACCAGTTGAATATACTTTATAGCCGAATAAACCCAAAACCGTCCACCGTGGCTTGCAATTTTCCAGCACTCCCGCGTCGCATCAATCCATGCGCACGTTATGGTGCTCGGCGCGGGAAACGTTCGCATTAGACACAGTGAACGAAGTGAACGTTTCCCGTGTCGCTACGCTCACTGCGCCTAATGTGGCAGCTTGCTGCTCCTTGGATTGCAGAAAAATTCCTGCGCCACAATGGACGGTTCTAGATTTATTCGACTATAAATCCAGTTTTTATGACGGAAAAGAAAAAACCAGCCACAAGTGGCCGGTTCTTCACGGAATTGTAAAATATGGATGTGTAAAACCTACCCGCGTAACCCTTTCTTTTTATACGCGACCGCAAACAGTATCACAAGTGCGGCAATATTAGCCGTAATAACCGCCATTGCCCTGCCGAAATTACCATAAAAGTCGTTAACTACCACATTAATCTGCTGGGTGTACAGCACCATAGCAAACCGCTCCACCGGTTCGCTAAAATTTGCCACCATAGGTGTGAACCCTAAAACCATGGCAATGGGCATACCCACAGATGTTGCCGCCTGCTGGTTTTTTGCCAGCATACCAACAATTGCGCCAACGATAATGGACGCGGCTGTCCCTGTTATTAGCACGGCTAAAAATTTTACAAGCTCCATCGTCGTAAAATCGCCAATAAGCCCAAATATAATCGCTGTTACAGATCCCGCCAGCAATATAAACCCACCAATTCCCAGCAGATACTCTTGAGGCCGTACTCCCGCCATTACCAGCAAGCGCAGGCTCTTGCTTTCTCTGTCTTCGGCGATAATGCTTGCCACCACAGTTACGAGCCCCATCCCGGCAAACATGGCCGCTTTCATAGTTACAAACATATTGTTTGATATATCTTCGCTTGGCACGGCAATAAGTAATGTCATTATAAGTGCTATTGCAGGGAACAATGTGAATTGAACTAATGTACCTACGTTCTTGAACATATCATTTGCCTGTTTGATAAAAATTGTTTTTGCACTTCTCATTCCAATTCAGCTCCTGTCAATTTGATAAATACCGCCTCTAGGTCGGATACTGTTTTTATTGCGTTATGTCTTGCGCATATATCTGTTGGTGCGCCGTACTCGACTATTTTGCCCTTGTGTAAAAGCGCGACGTGGTCGCATAGTTTTGTGGCTTCTTCCATGTTGTGAGTTGTGAGAAAGATAGTCGCGCCCCTGTCCCGCAGGTTTTTTATCAGCTTATGAATACCTTTGGCTGTTACTGGGTCAAGACCGCTTGTAGGTTCGTCTAAGAAAAGTACCTTGGGCTTGTGCAAAATCGCGCGCGCAAGGGCCAGCCGCTGGCGCATTCCGTTTGATAGTTGTGTAACGGATTTTTTTGCGGCGTCTGCAAGGCCTACGCTTTGCAGTGCTTCCATTGATTTTTTTTGAGGGATACCGTAAATGCCAGCGAACACATTTAGGTTTTCGATACAGGTTAGCCGCTTGTATAGGCCGTCTTCGTCCAGCATTAGTCCTATTTCCATGGAGCTCGCGTCTACGCGGTGCTGTCCGCTGTCGGCTTCCAGTTGGCTGGTGAGTATGTTTATAATAGTGGTTTTTCCTGCTCCCGACGGGCCAAGTAACCCGAAGATTTCGTGGTTGCGTATTTCAAATGATATATTTGAAAGTACGGTTTTTCTGCCGAAGTTTTTGGCGATATTGGTCATTTTAATCATTGTCAATCTCCTTGTTGTTTTTATAGTCCAGCAGTAAAGCGTTATAACGCTTGTCGTCCCATTTTACTTTTATTACTATAGCAGTTGAGGCTAACACAAAAACCGCAACAAAAGTTCCTATAAACATTATCCATCCCGCCCACGAGTCAAAGGATAGCCACCCAAAAACCACTACCATAACGCAGCTTGCAATAAGGCAGGACAACATTGTTACAAGCATATGCCACAAAAGTATTGCCTCACCCATGATTTTGGCGATACTAAGCGATATACTACTGTTGACAATGGCAAACATTAAAACTTGAAAAATCACCCGAAATGCCAATCCGTCGCTACCAAATGTAAATATTTCCGAAGTTTCGCCTTCCGTGCCACCAAAAAACCAACCGGCCGCGGACATCGCAAGAATTGTGCAGGCAAATGTTAGCAATGTCAGGCGTACAAGTTCGCCAAAAGTATTTGTTTTCTTATCCATTTTTACGACCTCCCAGCTTTTCTTTTATGAATGTGGCGTATTGCTTAGATACTACTAATTTTTCGTTGTTTTCCATTACCACAATAATCCTACCGCCAATGTCAGCTTTTAACGCTTTTATTTTGTTAAAATTGATAATGCTGGACTTACTTGCCCGGAAGAAATCGTTTTTGCAAAGGGCTTCTTCCAACTCGTACAAGCGCAGATTGGTTTCGTACACTTCTGCTTTTGTGTACAGGAAGGTCCGCTTGTCTACGGTATCTGCGTACAGTACTTGGGCAGCGTCTAATATGTGGGTTTGCCCGTTTCTTGTGCCTGTTAATTTGAAGTCAATAACGCGTAAGGCCGAGATTATTTTTTCCAGGTCTTCGTTCATTGTGGCGCAGTTTATTGTTACTTCGGTTTCGACAATGCTGTTATCGATGTTTATGTTTATTTTAACTGTCCTCACCTCCGGGTTTGTGGTGTTTGTATCGCGTAGTGTTAGTATAGTTCCCCATTTTGCTTGTCGCAATCGATTTTTACTAAGTTGACTTTTTGGGATGCTAAGTTGATTGTAAACGGATGTAAAGTAATTTAACCCGCTGTATTAGATAAAAAGACGTAAGGTATTGATAAATTAGAATACCGTGAACAATAAACAAAAACAACTTGCAACAAACTCATACATCGTGTAAAATAGGCGCAAGCAATTCAAAGCACTATATTTATCATTACAACAAAAAAACACCACAGCGTCCGAATGGTGCGGAAACACCAAACGGCGCGGTGCAGGGGATGCACAACCATCACCCACACGGCACAGGAAACCTGTCACTGTAGTTTCCACATTCTACACCATTTAGCACTTTTCTTCAAGTTCCTTCTATGAAGATATCAGAGGTGTGTAGTTTTGTGGTTGCATCTGTGGCTAGTAATTTTGTGCTAGCTTGTATATGTAATGTTTGCATATCTGGCGTGTATGTGATGACGGTATAACCCGTCTTCCCCTGCACGCTTTTTTCTTTGGCTTTTGTACGTTGTGAAGTTTAGTTACACCGGATTTATAGTAGCGTTTAACCTAATAACGGACGTTTTTTGTTCGTTATTAGGTTAAACTACTTTCCGAAATTCAGCGGTTTATGCTATAGCTTACATAGGCTGTTTTAAAGTTAAACCGCTATAATAAAAAATCAATCAAAACCGAACAAGAGGAGAGGATTTAAAATGAAAAAAGACCGAGGCCGCACACGTATTGCAAAAACCCGTATCGACAAAATTATTGGAGCTAACATCCAAAACGAACGGATATTAAGGAGCATGTCAAGAGACGAACTTGCAGATATTATAGACCTGAACGTTTCCCATCTTGGCTTGATAGAACGTGGTGGACGCGGTGCAACCCCTGTAACATTGGAAAAAGTAGTAAGAACATTTGGGATTTCTATCGACAGTCTTTTTAAAGATTCGGGCTGCTCTAAGAAATCTGCTATAAACCAACGTGAGGATGCAAGCGATACTTACTACAAAAAAGTTTCTGCCCTTATAACTAATTTAGCAGAGCCTGAGTTGGAGTTTTTGACATACATTATCGAAGGACTTGGGAAAACGCGTAAAAACGACGAAATTATTTGAATGAATTAAAAAAAGAGGCTGTCTTATTAGGCATTTCAACTGAATAAATATGCAAGGCGCCGTCATTGCGAGCTAGCGAAGCAATCCAGTAGCTTTACTTTTCTGGATTGCTTCGTCATTACATTCCTCGCAATTACAAAGCAGATGTATAATTATTCATAAAAAAATGCTTAACGAGACAGTCATTTTTAGCATAGTCTTTACGGGCTGGGCGAGAACACCGACGACCCAGGCGTAAGCGAGATTACAAACACTAATGTGGTTGTAGGGTTCATGTGTATTGTAAGCTGTATGGATGCGGGGTTTTTTCGCGTACCTGCCGCAAAAGCTGTGTCGAATGGTATATTGTGGTTTATAAGAATACCCGTAAGAGCAGTTAATTCATATAAGGACAATTGCTGGTTGCACAAAACTTTTCTGAACAATGGCCCGGAAAGCAAAGTGGATATTTGCGTGTCAAACAAAGTGGTTCCACCTTCCATACATGGTAGAGCTATTGTATGTAGCTGGGCGGGGTTTGGTGAAACGAGCTATCCACAACGGTTCTAATATTCTTCCTCTACAGGCACAAACCCAACCACGACGGTTTCGTCATGCTCGAACCCTCGCATAAAATCACCAACTCCATGGAATGTCTCAAGCCTGGACGCGTCCACCAGAAAAAATACTTGCCGCGGCCCTTGCGAGTTGGCAAGCACCGTGTTTACGATTGCGGAAATCATTAAATGTGCCTGAGCGGGGCTACCGGAAAAGCCAGATACAAACTCACCGGAAAGGTTTACGTATAGGCTTGTAGTTTCCGGGGCGGGTTCTATGCCGCGTATACGGGTGCCTGGTGGTATGCCGGAAGAAAGTCCTTCTGTGGTGGTGCCCTCGATAAGGCGCAACAGTGCGGCATGGGCGCGGTTTTGGGTTTCTACATCGGTTGCGTCGTAGTATTCGCGAACAAGGCCGCCGTTATATTCGTCTACGAAATACAAAATTAATTGGGTATCGGAAAAGCGCGCCGCTCTAACATTGGGCGCGTTTGCTATTGTTGCGGCAGACTCTGTCCACTGGTGGCCGTTTACCTGGAAGTTAACCTCTTCAAAATCCATTCCTACCATTGTAAGCGTAAACGCCGCGCGAAATAATGCCTCTTGCAAGGGCGTCATTTCCAGATACGTTTGAGGGAAAACCGCCGTAACAGTTTGACCTCTGCTTGATAAATGTATAAAAATTTCGTCCAGTTCCATATCAGGCCATGGGCGTGACAGACGGCTGCCTTCAGGCGGTTCCATTAAATGGCCTATTGCAGCCCATACCGATTGCTCCCGCGACACAAATACTGCGCCGGTAGGTGTAACCTGTGCGGCAGGTAAAGGCCGCGGTTCGGGCTCCAACCGCCCGTCTGTTAAGTTGAAAAAATATACTTGCATTTGTTCCGCGGTGTAAGTTTGCCGCAGCCACAGTGCCAGAGTGCCGACAGCGGCAATAAACAAAACCGCAATCGCGATTGTTATAATGGAAGAAAGCCGCCATGTGCGCGACATGTCGGCACCTACAATGGGGTTTGGGTTGCCGACTACTTTGTATGGAGAGCTGGGTTCGGATGCCGGGCGTTCGTACCATTTTCGCATGGGTGACCTCCTTTATATTTTTAAAACCTATCCTCTAAGCGGTACCCGCAGCAAAAATACAGACCCTTCCCCCTGCTTGGACGTGACTCGCACATTTCCGCCATGGGCAAGTACCGTTGCCCGCGTTATAGCAAGGCCAAGGCCGGTTCCGCCGGTTTCTCTGTCGCGTGTTTTGTCCACTCTGTAGAAACGGTTGAAAATTTTGTCCTGCTCGTCCTCAGGTATGCCTATACCGGTGTCTTGTATTTTTATATATGCCGACTGATGATCCGAATCGAGCATTACCCTTACCGTACCCCCTCGTGGGGTATATTTTATTCCGTTTTCGACGATATTGGAAATGGCCAAACTCAGTTTTATCTCGTCTGCTTCTATTTGCACGGGACGTTCGGCCTCGTAGAGTAATACGATTTTTTTCTGCTCTGCCAAGGGCGATAGTCTCCGCAGGATGTCTTCCACCAGCAGGTTAAGGCTAAACGCAGTGATGTTAAGCCCTTGTTCGCGCTGGTCTACTTTTACCAGAGCCAATAGGTCGTTAGTTATGTTGGTCATGCGGTCTACTTCGTTGTTTATGTCTTGCAGGAACTCGCGATACATCTCTTCCGGTGCCGTGGGCTGCAAAAGTATGGATTCGCTAAGCACTTTTATGGCGGATAGCGGCGTTTTCATTTCGTGGGATACATTGGAAACAAACTCTTCGCGGGTTTTTTCTACTTGTTCAAGTTTTTCGGACATGCTGTTAAACGCGGTGGCAAGAATTGCATACTCGTCCTTACCGCTAACGGGAATGCGTAGCGATAACTGCCCCGTGGTCATGCGCCGCACAACACTGAGAGTGCGCCGCAGTGGCGCGATAAGCCTGTAGCTTACAACAAAAATAAGCACCACCGTCAAGAGGCCAATCATTAAAGTGGCAAGCATAAGTGTATTGCGTATATCATCCAGCGACCGGAAAATATCTTCCACAGACGCAACAAAAAGAACTGCCCCTACACGGCCGCTGCCTTCTTCGTGGATGCTGTTGGCAACGTTGATAACGTATCGCTCACGTACTAAAGATGTCATGTCGCTACCGCCAAGGGCGTGAATAATCTCCCTTGTGAGAAGAGTCTGTCCTATTCGCGATTCCAGCGTGTGTACATTGGAATCGGCAATAACCCGCGCGCGATCGTCAACTACTAAAATGCGTATCCCCAGTGTCCTGCTTCTATCGGAAACAGTTGTCTGCAAGCGCCCTCTGGCAAATTCGTCCTGTTCCAAGTTTTCGAAATTATGAACACCGCCGATAAAGTTTGCGAGCATTGCGGCAGACAGCTCTACCTCGCCAATTCTGGCTTCCATGTAATAGGACTCGATCTCGTTCATGATAATAAAAAGGAACGCAAGCAAAAGCAAAACGGATAATACCATATAGCCCGCCGCAAGTTTCCAGCGGATACTGTGATACCACCGGAATTTATCTGAAATAGTAACCCACTCCCCATTTTGTATAAATATATTTAGGGTCGCTTGGGCTCTCCTCAATTTTTTCTCTCAAACGGCGTACATGAACGTCCACAGTGCGGACGTCGCCCGTGTTGTCTGCACCCCATAGCTGTGCTAAAAGTGCCTCGCGAGTATAGACCCGCCCCATGTTTTTGACTAAAAATTCCAAGAGGTCGTATTCCTTTGCGGTTAAAGAAATCTCCTGACCGCCTACAAACACGCGCCGCGAGCCTGTGTCTATAACAATGTCACGCACGGTAAGCTCTTGCGTTTTTTGAGCGGGAGATGGCTTGATAGCGCGGCGCAAGATCGCCTTAATACGAGCTTTTAGCTCGAGGATATTGAAAGGTTTGGTGATGTAATCATCCGCACCGTATTCGAGCCCCATGATTTTGTCCATATCGTCGCCTTTGGCGGTTACCATTACCACCGGCACTGCGCTAAATTCGCGGATGCGCTGGCAAATTTCCGTACCTTCCATTTTGGGCAGCATTACGTCCAAAATAATGAGGTCGTAAGAGTTTTGCCGCGCCAAGTCGAGGGCTTCTTCCCCGTCATGGGCGGTGTCCACTTTCATGCCGTCTTGCTCTAGGCTGAATTTGATGCCCTTTACGATGTTCTTTTCATCGTCTACTACTAGAATGTATGCCATACGTACCACCTCATGATTTATTTTTTGCTAGGAGATTGCTTGTTTCACTCACTGCGCCTAATACGGCAAAGCCTCTTTTAAAATCGAAAGGAAGATTATTCCCAATGCGAAACAAATTTCTATTCATACTACTTACATTATACCTAGGACTTTGTCAAATTACCAGCCTATATGCAGAAGAATTATACGAACTTGCTCCCTCGCGGGAAAAACCTGCGTACTCTGCCGATTCTGTTGTGGTGATGGATGTCTCTACAGGGGCGATTTTGTACTCAAGCGCGGGTGACGAAATCCTTTACCCCGCCAGTATTACTAAGATAATGACGGCACTGCTGGTGCTTGAGCACACCCATGATTTGGACGAGAGAGTAGAATTTTCCGACAGGGCGGTGTTTTCTATCCCAAGAAATTCCAGCCATATTTCCATGGATGTTGGCGAGACATTGTCGGTATACGAGGCGTTGTATGGGCTTATGCTTTCTTCCGCAAACGAGGTTTCGCTTGCCTTGGCAGAGCATGTGGCGGGCAGTATCGAGGCTTTTGTAGAATTGATGAACCGCCGCGCGCAGGCGTTGGGCGCGACTGATACCCATTTTGTCAACCCCAGCGGCCTGCCCGGTGCGGGGCATGTTACAACGGCTTACGATATGGCCATAATCATGCGTGAGGCCGTGCGGCATCCTCTTTTTGTGGATATTATTTCCGCGCGGCGGTTTGATATACCGCCTACAGAGCGGCAGGCAAGTTCGCGGGAATTGCTTAATACAAACAGGCTAATCCACCCGGGGCAGCATTTTAACGAGTCTGTCGTAGGCGGGAAAACAGGCTGGACAACCGCTGCCGGGCATACGCTTGTAACATATGCAAGGCAGGACGGGCGCAGCCTTATTGTAAGCGTGCTGGGCGGCAATTCGCCGGGGACATTTGTGGATACAACCGCGCTGCTTGCGTATGGTTTTGCGTTCCCGTTTGAATCTGTGCAGATATTTAATGCGGACGCGTACACGCCATCGGTTCCAATCTACCAAACGGTGGGTAATACGCGTATGGAAATAGGCCGTGTAACCCTTCGCGCCGACGAAAACTTATACTTTGACCTGCCGCAGGGCTTTGACCCGGCACAGCTGCGGTATAACTTATCTGTGCCGGAAGGGCTGGCGGCTCCCGTGGAAGAACGGGCTGTGCTGGGGCGTGTTACGGTGTATGTGCAGGACTACCGTATTGGCGATATCGCGTTACTGTCGACAGAAACAGTGGCGGTGTATGTGCCTACAATGGATGTAGCGCATAGTGAGGGCGGTAGTATCGCCTATACAGCTATACCGTATGAACTGCCATATAGCTATGGCAGTGCGTATGAATATTTAGCGGCACCGCTTTGGGAAAATGAATATGTACGGATGATGGCGATACCTATAGCCGTGTCTATTGTTACGCTGGTTGTATCACTGACGGCGTTTATAATCAAAAGCAAGCGCAGGCGCGCGCGGCGGATGCTGCACAATAGATACGCACGGTATCCGGAGTACTATCGATACAGATAAGGTATTTCAACTGGTGACTCACAGTCACCAGTTGAAGTTTTCCGCCACAATCGCAATCTGCTGATGGCTTTAAATGTACGGCTTAAACACCGGTTGACATTTGAAACTCCTAATGTATAATGGAAAAAATTCCAATGTCAACATCCGAAAACTCAGTTCTACGCAACCTATAGTTTTGGATGTTGTTAATGTAGGAGGCAACACGCAATGCAAGCAAAAAACCTATCCGTTGTTGTGCCTGCATATAACGAAAGTTTGAATATATACAATACCACAATCCGCTTGTGCGAGGTCATAAACGAAATAGGCTGTAATTTTCGAATTATATTTGTGGATGACGGCTCGTCAGATGATACTTGGACGCAAATATCACTGGTTGCGCAGGAAAACCATAACGTAACCGGTGTAAAACTATCTCGCAATTTTGGAAAAGAAAGTGCCATACTGGCAGGGCTTATGGAATCCGATGGGGATGCCGTTATTGTAATCGATTGCGACCTGCAGCACCCACCGGCGGCAATTCCTCAAATGTACCAAGCATGGGCAGAGAAAAAAGTGGATGTAGTTGAAGGTGTAAAAAAAAGCCGTGGTAACGAGTCCATTGTGTATAGGCTTCTTGCAGGAGTGTTTTACTTCCTTGTAAACAAAATCGGAAGAATAAATTTGCAGGATTCTTCCGATTTTCAACTTCTGGATCGTAGAGTTGTGGATATTATTGTAAACTTGCCGGAACGGCAAAGGTTTTTCAGAGCCCTTTCTTCGTGGGTAGGTTTTACAAGAAAAAGGGTTTATTTTCATGTGGAAGCAAGGCAGAGCGGACATAGCAAATGGAATTTTTGGAAGTTATTTAAATATGCGATAACAAATATCACGTCGTTTTCTACAGTGCCGTTACATATTGTTACGGGTTTTGGGTTTGTATTTTTTGTTGCGGCGGTTGTGCTGGGCGTTCACACGTTGTACATGTACGTGGCACATAACGCGGTTGAGGGTTTTACAACCGTTATTTTGCTGCTGCTTATTATCGGTTCTATGCTAATGATTTCCCTTGGGCTGCTGGGGCTGTATATCGCCAAAATTTATGAAGAAATAAAGGGTCGCCCGGTGTACTTGGTAGATACAGTTGTAAATTACAGAAATGGAACTTCCACAGACTAATGCGCGGGTTATTTGAAAAGCACCGCGAGATTGTTGTGTATATAATTTTTGGTGTGTTAACCACCATTGTTGGGTTTGGGCTGTATGCATTGTTTTTGCATATTGGCTTTAACGTAGCGGTTAGTAATACGCTGTCGACATTCCTTGCTATTTTGTTTGCGTATGTGACAAACAAAATATGGGTGTTTAATGCGCGGGATTATAGGATTCGTACTCTAATAGGGGAGTTTGTTAAATTTTTGTCCGGCAGGTTTGCCGCATATGTAGTCGATACGGTTTTGCTGGTTTTACTGGCCGATGTTTTTGGGATAAACCCGCTAGTCGCCAAAGCATTTACATCCGTTATTGTTGTGATATTAAATTACCTGATAAGCAAGAGATTTGTTTTTAGGAAAGGGCCTTCGTAGATATGAAAACTTATAACGCGGTAATATTCGCCGCATTAGCTTTTTTTAGCTTGTTTACATTTTTGGCTTTTCCGTTATCGGACGAGCTTTACGGCATACATGTTTTAAGAAGAAATAGCCCAATAAGTATCGCAGACTATATTTCTGTTGCGGCTTCACATGCTGCATTGTATTGGGGCGCAAACAATGGTACGTATACACATATTTTTATTAGGGTACTTTTAAATCCCGCATATATATCTGTAGAAGTTTTTCGAATAACTTTGTTTGGATTGTATTGGTTTTTTGTGTTCTCTATCTGCTATTTTTTTAGAGCATTGGCGCGGTATGTTTTAAACTTTGAGCCAAACTTAGCGTTGGCTGTTTCTTTTTCTATTGCCTTTATTGCTGTCAATGGTGTAACATCACCTACCCAAACCTTTTTCTGGTACAGCAGTGCTGTCAATTACATGGTGGTGTTTTCCGCAATTTTGCTCTTTTTTGCAATTCTTATAAAAATGTACTATCGGCACCTTGAGAGTATAAAGGTAAGTGTTTTGATAACGCGGCACTTTGCGGCACTTTTATTGCTGGTTTTGATAAACGGCAGCCAGCAGGGTGGAGTCCTGTTTTTAAACGCGGCATTATTATTTTGCGTTCTTTTTATCACAGTGCGTAAGGTGAAAGCAAAGTCACTTAAAGATATTAAATTTTTGTATTTTTATTTTGCGGTGTCTATGGTGCTGGGGCTTATTAATGTAGTTGGTACTGCCGGACGAGCGGGCGGAATGTCGGTATTGTTCCTATTTAGAACTGCCGCGTACAGTGTTTATACAAGTATAATAAATTTTCACGGTTGGAACTATGGCTTAACATTAATACTTTGTTTGGCGCTGCTCCCTTCTATGGTTGCAAGCATTAAAAAAAGCGAACTGGATTTTAAGCATCCTATTATCGCCAGTCTTGTTGTTCTTATTTTGCATACGACCGCAATCGCGGCAGGCCTGCTGGAAGGATGGGTACCCGCCAGATTAATGGATTTTGCTTATTTTATTAGCTTAATTTTGTTTTTTCTTTGGTTCTATTACATGGTGGGCTATTTTGTTAAAGCGGGTATAGAGCTACCTGTTGTGGGAAATCAAAAAAGACTATACGCGGTTGCTTTTTGTATATTGCTGATGATGATAAATACGCCTGCTCGCGTTATTAGCGGAAATGTTGCAGAAGCGTTTAGAAACATTGTGTATGGTGGAGTAACCAACCATATGCATTTTATGAATTCTCGCATAGAGATATTAGAAAATGCTACTGCTAAAAATATAGAGCTGGCTCCAAATCCGTTTAATACGGTACTTGGAGACCGTAGTGTAATTGATAGTTCTTACAATCTTTGGACTCTTAGGCTTGTGTATGATAAAAATTCTTTGGTTATATCCGATGATTTGGGTGATAGGGTTTTTAGAGTAATTGCACACCCGTTGTACTATGCGTATGCTCCGGTATATGAATACGATACTTATATTTTTGTAGATTCGGTTGTGTCACCACGTGACTATTTAATAGATATTACCGGTAGATTGCCGCTAGATGAACTTGGAGAAGTAATTTTGCACGAGAACGTAAAATTGCTTTTGCATGGGAATGACTTTGCTGCCACATACCATGTGTATCCATTTGTTTTAAATTTGAGAAATGCTGATAGTATGCAAGCTGCGTTGCAAAATTTTACAACCTGTATAGATATTTCAACGCTGGAGGATGGTTTGTATAGGTTGTTCCTTTTGGCTGATGGAAAATATTTTTTCCAAGGAGATATATATGTACACAGGGGTTTTGCTTATTGGATGCTCGTCCCCTTGGCATCTAATTCGTTTTTTCGCTAAATTCATTAGTTTTACATCTGACATGAACTTAGAACTTACTCCTCAACCTTATTTATTTTCTTGGCGGACAACCCAAAAACTCTAGCAAAGAATACGCACAAGGAGCATATCAGCATAGCCCATAAAATAATAAGTGCCGGAGTATAGCTTGCAGGTATAAACTCTACGGCTAAATGGTGCGGCATATTACTCATAACAGACGGAAGCATATACGTAATCACTAAATCCGCAATTATAATAATCGGAGCAATTAGCCATACAATTTTGAAAGACGGCTTGCGTTTTGTCTTTTCACCGCTGTTCAACCTTTTTACTGCTTTTATGATAAACCGAATGAAGAAGCCTATATAGACGATACCTATAATGACTGCAACTGTAAAAATAATATCAAGTATTGCATCCATACTCATTGTATGAACACTGCCGAGGGGCTCTCCTTCAAAAGCAATACCCGAAATAAAAGCACCAAATTGAACGCCTTCACCTCTTATATTGGTAAGAACCATTACCGCCCTATTATCATGCGGATACGTTCTAAGCGAAGCGGAATAATTTTGCGTTGATCCATTATGCCGCACTCGGCTGCCATCATAAAGTACATTCCACCCTGACGCATAAATATAATTTCCATGAGCAAAAAAGCCTAAAGCCCCGATATCTTCATGCGACCTTTGCACCACTCTTGCAAATTGCTCCGGAATATCCGCCGTACCAAGATGTATTTCTGCCCAACGAGCCATGTCTGTTATAGTGGAATATATAACCCCTGCGGGTATGACTATAGGGTTAACAGGCGGATTAAAAGGTGTTGCTTGTAAAAACCTTAATCTGTTACCGCCTATTACTCGACCCGTTTCGTATACTCGTTGATTGTCTGTAAATGTGTTGTACATTCCAAGAGGATGTAGGACATGCTGCGTCATAAACTCGTCATAACTTTGTCCGCTTATTGCTTCAATAAGAAGCCCTAAGATGATAGAGTTAAAATCACTGTACCCATGTCTTTCGCCGGGATAGAACGCAAGTCCAACTTCAAGCTTCCGTGAAATATAATTATCTGTTGATTCTGTTAATTCAGGCCAATGAACTGTTAAACTTCGCATTAGTCCACTGGCATTTTGCAAAAGATGATAAATCCTTATATCTTCATGGGGTACAGGCGTACCGTTGTAACTTACTTCAAACCAAGGCAAATGCTGATTAACTGTGTCATAAGCAGAAATCAGCCCCATTTCTTCAAGCACCAACACACCAAATCCCGTAAATGATTTTCCAATCGAGCCTATTTGGAATATGGTATCTTGTGCACTATCTTTGAAGATAAACGATGTTTCACCATTTTGTATAATGGCAATGGCAGCGTTGGGAATACGTGCGCGACTTAGTTCGTTCAATATATGCTCTTCTGCTTCCCGGCTTACTCCTGTTTGTGCAAACGCAATTGTTGGCAATGCAAAAACCAATGCAATAAGGCACAGCACTACTGATATTATTTTTCCTTTAATTGTTTTCTTCACTTGAAGTTCCTCCACTCATTTTCTCAGCTTCTATTGCTAAACCTTTCAAACGGTTGTATTCGTCAGACACTATAAGGCATGAGTCTGAAAGCGCATTGTTTACGCAAACACCATGCAAAGCAATAATAATGCCCCAACTCAGAGCAAGCACAATAGGCCAAAAATATCCGATGCTAAGATAGGAGTACGCAGCACTTATAGCAACTATGCCTACTGGATAAATTCTTATATGCCATTTGAAAGAATTTCGTAGCATTACTCGTTTTTTTGCTAAGTTTATTAGCTCCACACCTGTCATAGATTTTGAATTTGCGCTACACAAAAAAAATCACCTGCTCTCGATATTTTTTGTTTGACCTCTTGCGAAAAAGTCATTTTAATATCAAGTATAGCAGGTGATTTTTCAGTTTCAATATGGTTTTCCCCAACCTCATATATTCGGGAATGAACCGTGCAAAAACTAGCGTGAACCGTTATTCGTCATTAAGCTCTTTTATTTTCTTAGCCAACTCCAGCGTGGTTTTTGCAGTCCGGTAGTATTGTACCACTATCACTATTATATTAACTGCCAATATCATTCCTACAAGTATAGCCGCGCTACGAGTGGTTGAAGTAAATCCCCATTCCAAAAATATATCGAAAGCGACAACAAGTGCTATGACTATCACAATCTCAATGATATGACGAACCAATAACTCTATTTTGCTCAATTCCCTTTTTGAGTAGAATATAATAGACTCAAGACCCGTAAATAAAACGGACATTACCACAATGCTAAATACATCACCTACACGAAGCCCCCAATCCATCAAGTGAAATGTTATGCCAACTATCATCATTATGCAAAAAAATACGAATAAAAATTTATTGAACAATTTTTCTGCTACTTCTGTAATTTCCATCATAACACCCTCCTATATCCCTAAACTCTTTTTCAGCTCACTAACATAAGGTCTGGAAATAACTACACGTTCACCGTTAGTTAAGATTACTTCTACTTTGCCGGATAAAGAAGGGCTAAGGGCTTTTACTTTACGCAAATTGAGAATGACAGACTTTGATACTTTATAAAAACTTTTCATTCCCAACGCTTCTAACTCATAAAGTTTTTGTTTTGATTCATAAACTTCGTCTTCGCAGTAGAGAAAGGTTTTTTTGTCTACCGTTTCAATATAAAAAATATCCTCATGGTTTACCCTGTGGATATCACTGCCAAGGTTTGCAATCAATACCGTTTCGGGTGCTTTAAAGGAATTCAGCATATTCAAAAGTTCAGGGCTTATGTTATGACAAAGCACAATGATTTCTTCCTCTGCGCCCGCTGGTGGTTCTTTTATTGTTATTTTCAAGAGCTATCACCGCCTCTTTGAAATGCAAATTTCTACCTATCAATTATAGCGTATTCTCCACTGGATTTCTAGTATGAAAAAGTTGTTTATCCCCCATAATATAACAAAAAACCACATCCGGTAGCACGTTCGCACTGTCAAAAAGTGGCAACATATTCGTATTACAAAATAACAAAACATTCATCAACAAACAACTCTGCTTGTCTTCATTTTCCAAACGAATGTTCACAAAGCGTTGACAAGACTAGTCATACTTTGCGATAGTTCTGGTTTAGCTTAATTTTATCACCCGCATATATGCTGTGCAAGTTAGGAAATAAATTTACATTTTACAACCGCCTTTTCTTCATTATATTCCCACCCACGCCCGTCCTGTGGTATACTATGGCAAAGTTCGGACATTTTCATATAATTTGTCAAAAATTATATGTCCACAGGAAAGGAGCATTTCAAATGCCAAGAGCCGCGAAACTAACAAAAACCCAAATAAAGGACGGTATAACCGGCAACTTAAAGTCCACATACCGTAAAACTGTTGCCACAGCAAGTAACGCACAGCTTTACAATGCACTGGCGATGACTATAAAGCAGCATGTATCCGCAAACTGGATTGCGACTTACGACCAAACCCAGAGTGCTAAAACGGTTTACTATTTGTCCATGGAATTTCTTATGGGGCGGTTTATGGGTAATGCCATGCTTAACTTGAGCTTGGCCGGTACCGTAAAAGAAGCCCTGGACGAACTTGGTATAGACATAAACTTGGCAGAGGAAACAGAACCCGATCCGGGGCTTGGTAACGGCGGGCTGGGGCGGCTTGCGGCATGTTTCTTGGATTCGCTTTCTACCATGGGATATCCGGCTTATGGCTGCGGTATTCGCTACCACTACGGTATTTTTGAACAGCATATAGAAAACGGCTATCAGGTCGAAAAACCTGACAACTGGTTAAAAGATGGCGACCCCTGGGGCGTACGCCACAATGAGCACGCGCAAGAAATAAACTTTGGCGGGCGGGTTACGTCTTTCCAAACGGAAACCGGCGAGTATCGCTTTAAATTGGAAGATTATCAGTCTGTAATGGCAGTCCCGTACGACTACCCTGTGGTTGGTTACGATACAAAAATGGTTAACACTCTGCGCCTGTGGGACGCTGAGCCTGTAAACCGTTTCGACTTGCAGTCTTTTAACCAAGGCGACTACGAGCGTGCGGTGGAAGAAAAAAATCTTGCCGCCAAGCTGTCAAGCGTGTTGTATCCGGCAGACGAGCATGTATCCGGCAAGGAACTGCGTTTGCGGCAGCAGTATTTTTTCATTTCCGCAACTATGCAGTATGTGCTGGATAAGTTTGCCGGGCAGCATAACGGCGATTTTTCAAAGCTTATGGACTATGTACAGTTTCAGCTGAACGATACACATCCGAGCCTTGCTGTGGCGGAGCTCATGCGTATTCTGCTGGATAAGTATCTTCTTTCTTGGGATAACGCATGGGAGATAACCCGTGCTACTTGTGCGTACACGAACCATACCATAATGGCGGAAGCATTGGAAAAATGGCCGGTGGAGCTGTTTAGCCGTTTGCTGCCGCGCGTTTATATGATAGTGGAAGAAATAAACCGCCGTTTTTGCGCAAATTTGGTGGAGTGGTACGGCAACGACCCCGAGCGTATTCGTAATATGGCTATTTGCGCGGACGGTCAAATTCGCATGGCGCATTTGGCTATAGTGGGAAGCCACTCTGTAAACGGGGTTGCGGCAATTCACGCGGAAATTCTAAAAAAGCATGTGCTAAAGGATTTTTACGAGATTTATCCCGATAAATTTAGCGGAATAACAAATGGCATTACCCCACGTCGTTGGCTTGCTAAGTGCAATCCGCGTTTGTCTGCGCTTATTACCGATACTATCGGTGATGGGTGGGTAGCCGACCTTTCGCAGCTTACACAACTTACAAGTAAGGCTAATAACGCTGCTTTCCGTAAAAAGTTTATGGATGTAAAGCGGCAGAATAAAGTGGAGTTGTCAAACCATTTCCGTAAGGAGTATGGTATTGGGGTTGATCCAGATTCTATTTTTGATATACAGGTAAAGCGTTTGCATGAATACAAACGTCAGCTGCTAAATATTTTCCATGTAATTGACCTGTATAACAGCATTAAGCTTAACCCCAGCATGGATATCCACCCGCGTACTTTTATTTTTGCGGCCAAGGCGTCTGCGAGTTATCACCGGGCTAAGCTGATTATTAAATTGATAAACGCCGTGGCAGACGTTGTAAACAACGACCCCGTTGCAAGCGAGCGTATTAAAGTCTTGTTTTTGCCCAACTACCGAGTTAGCATGGCAGAGAAGCTGATACCAGCGTGTGATGTAAGCCAGCAAATTTCTACCGCGGGAAAAGAGGCGTCGGGTACCGGTAATATGAAATTTATGCTTAACGGTGCGGTTACTATAGGAACGCTTGATGGCGCAAATGTTGAGATGCTGGAGGAAGTTGGCCGGGAGAATATGTTTATTTTCGGCATGACGGATTCGGAGGTGCACGCGCTAACGCAAAGCGGCAATTACGCACCGTGGGATATCTATAATATGGACTATAATGTGCGCAATGTTTTGACAACGCTTATTAACGGAACGCTAGATGACAACCATGAACTTTTCCGTGAATTGTACGAGGCGATGCTAAACGGATACGGCGGTGTGCGCCCGGATGAGTACTATGTGCTGCAAGACTTTGCCGCGTATAAGAAAGCGCAGACGGAAATAGATGCCGCGTATAAGGACAGTACCCGCTGGGCAAAAATGGCCATTATGAATACCGCCTGTGCTGGTAAGTTTTCCAGTGACCGCACGATACTTGAATATGCGACTAATATATGGGATATGCAGCCGATTAAAATAAAGTAGAGCGATATGTCAACTGGTGACCCACAGTCACCAGTTGACACTATTCTGCTGTGGGCAACCTGCTGAAATTGTGCCAGAAACGGTATCCCATGTAACCAAATCCATACCGGAAACGAGCAAATCTTATATGAACAAAAAGCAACTAATTATAATAATCCTTGCGTTTGTAACCATTGGTGTGGCTACTGTTTGGGTTATCAATGCAATATTAGGAGCGGGTCTTTCCCGTCTCGAAAGATTCTCTTCCCCGTACAACAGGGAGATTTTGTCGTACCACGGGCATTTTAACTTGGATTATAGCACGACCCACATCGTATTCGACGGTACACGTATAAATGTGTATCCACCACCGCTTGTGGAAACACGTCACGGTATTCCGTTTGTGTATCTGCCCGCGGTATTTTTGCAGACGTATGTAGACCCGTTTCTGTTTTGGGACAGGAGTGCGGAAGTGTTTTTTGCGTCCACACGATATGATATGCTGGAATTTACCCCCGGGCAGCCTAGCTTTTTGCTAAACGGCGAACCACGGCCGCTTGATACGCCAATTAGGCGGGTAGACGGCGAAATTTTCCTTCCGCAGGATTTGGTCGAAGGTTTATATGCGATAACAATTGAATATGCGCCGGAGTATAGTGTGGTTATTGTAATATCCGCGTTATACAGCCAAACCACCGGTACGGTAGCTACTCGCAATGCCGCAGTGCGTTTCCGTCCGGAAATCCGCGCGCCTATTATAGTGCTGCTTTCGCAGGGCGATAGCGTTGTGATAGACCCGCGTAGCAATGCGCCTTTGTCGCGCTGCTCTATTTCGCCCCCTACGGTTGCTGCTGTGCGTGAAGTCCCTGACGATTTTGTACGTGTGAGGACACCGCAGGGCTTTATCGGCTACATTGGGATAGATGACTTGGAGGATAGCCGTCAGCACGGCAATCTCTATTGGCGGGAAACAATTTTGCACACATGGATCGACAATATGTCCGCGCGCGCACCTCGTTGGCATGGCGGCGATATTAACCTTGTATGGGAAGCGGCACACAACCAAACCGCCAATACAAACCGTATGGAAGTCCCATTCCACCGCAGTTTGACGGTGGTTTCGCCAACATGGTTTGAGCTGGATGCGGGGAGCCTTAGTATGACATCTGTAGCAAGCCAGAGCTATGTTGGTTGGGCGCATGACCAAGGTGTTTATGTATGGCCAAAAGTATTTGACCGCGACAACGACACCGCGCGGGCAATCCTGCTTGACAGGGATGCCCGCCGTACGGTTATCGCGCAAATTGTGGAGTATACCGCCCGCTACAACTTGGACGGCATAAACATTGACTTCGAGCATCTTATGGTATGGAACGAGGGCGGTTACAAAATTCAATTCTTGCGGGAGTTGTCTGTCGCGCTAAAGGACACAGATGTTGTAATTTCGGCCGCGGTAAAAATACCTCATCCCTCTACGCGACTGTATAGGCGGTATCTGATAGGCCTGTCGGTGGACTTTGTAATGGTAATGGCCTACGACGAGCACTGGTCGACTTCCCCTGTGGACGGGCCTGTTGCGTCCCTTGGCTGGGTAAACCAAGCAATGGAAAATATGTTAGTGGAAGTCCCTCGTGAGCAATTGCTTATGGGGCTGCCGTTTTATAACCGTGTTTGGCGCGAAGTGGCCGCCACCGGAGAGCGTTTGCCGTCCCGTGCGTGGGATATGGACTATACACGCAATTTTTTTGAATCCCGCGGTGTGGAGTGGGAATGGGATGACAATGCCGGGGGATACTTTGGCGAAGTAACCGTGCAGGTAGACGGGCAGGATGTTATTCACCGAGTATGGTTTGAAAACGAGAACTCCATTGCCGCAAAAATGCGGTTGTTTGTGAACCATGAGCTTGCGGGTGTGGCCGGTTGGCGGCGAGGGTTTGAAAGTGCTGAAATATGGGATGTGTTGGGACATTTTTTCTAAAATTATGCTGTTACTAGAGAGTAAGATAAGCTAGTTGGTGATCCTATGAAAAAAGAATTAGCCAAAAGAAAAAATATCCGAATGAAGGATTATGATTATTCACAAGCAGGATGCTATTTTATAACAATATGCGTAGCAGGCGGCCATAATCTGTTGGGTAAAATCGTAGGGGCGATTATTAATCGCCCGTACCTTCCCAATATGCATACGCCTTACGTCGAGCTGCTAAAATACGGCAAGATAACTGACGAAGCAATAAATAAAATATCAGTACATTACAAAAATGTTAATGTCGATAAATGTGTAATAATGCCAAATCATATCCATTTGATTTTGGTTATACATAATTGCGATGATAGCGGGCGATTGATAATCGCCCCTACGAATGTTTCTACAATTGTTCAGCAATTTAAACGGTATGTTTCGAAAAAGGCTGGGATTTCACTGTGGCAAAAATCGTTTCATGACCATATAGTTCGCAACGAATTTGATTATTTGCGCATTTGGCAATATGTAGATGAAAACCCACTGCGCTGGCACAACGATTGCTATTATACCGGCAGTAGTGATTTTATAGAGAATGAAAACAGGTGGAAAACAACAATGGATTACAAATCGGTTATGCAAGTCGATGAAAATATAATAATAAAAGATCTACAGCACTTTGACCTAGCGCAAACGCTGGACTGTGGGCAAGCATTCCGCTGGGTACCAGTGGGAGCAAGAAAATTCCACGGTATAGCCCATGGCAGGTACCTTGAAGTGGAATTTACAGACGGCAATCTCATATTAAAAAGCACCACGATGCAAGAGTTTAACGACATATGGAAAAGCTACCTCGACCTTGAGCGAGGCTATGGCGAACTGCGCGAATTTCTTAAACAACACGGTACCCCGTCCGAGAAAAGCGCAATGGAAAAAGCCCTAGCGTTTTCGCCGGGGCTTAGGCTCATGCGTCAAGATACATGGGAAATTCTTGTGTCGTTTATACTGAGTCAAAACAGCAACATCCCTCGTATTAAAAAAATGATCGAACTCTTATGCGAAAACTTTGGACAGCCTATAGGTGACCAAAACGGCTACGCTTTTCCAACGCCACAAACTCTCGCCAGCCTAACAGAGCACGACCTTGCAGTAATCCGAAGCGGCTATCGCGCCGCGTACATAATAGATGCCGCTCGTCGCGTTGCCAGTGGCGAATTTGACCCGTCGCATCTCTCAAACTGCCCAACCGAGGATGTACGAGCCGCGTTGCTGCAAATCCATGGTGTAGGCCCAAAAGTAGCGGATTGCGTGCTGTTATTTGGTTTTGGGCGCATAGAATGCTTTCCGCTTGATGTATGGATGAAACGCGCTATGGCGGAGTTCTATCCCGCGGGTTTCCCTGTGGAACTGCAAGAATACGCGGGTATTGCACAGCAATTTTTATTCCATTATGCTCGTGTGCACGGGCTTTAGCATTGCATCTTACCGCCCAATAACCCACATTTTAACCACTGCCGCCACTTCCCGCATATACGCAAACGGGATGGCATACCACGGCGTACTTGCCGGATACACGGTTACATCAAATCCCATCTCTTGCGCAAACCGCACAGACCTATACATATGAAAATTGCTGGTAATAACCACAACATCGGGTACATGGTCAAAATGTGCGTCTATCACTATTCGTGAGTATCGCATATTGGTATACGTAGAATGCGCCACATCTTCCAGTATAATCCGGCAGGGCGAAACCCCGCGCAAAATTAAGTATCGCGCCATAACATACGCTTCGGTATAATTTTCGCGATACCCAAGCCCTCCGGATACGACAATAAACGCTTCCGGGTTACGCCGGTGATAAGAAACCGCCGCGTCTAGCCGCCGCATTAGCGTGCTCCGCGGCTCGTCATCGATAATGCCGGCACCTAGTACAATAGCAACATCCTCGTTAAATGTTGCGGTCTTGCGTCTGCCGTAAACGGCCAGTATCCCGGAAAGCCCAAGTGTAAAAACCATAATCCCCAAAATAGAATATGTAAGCCACTTAATTTTTTTTGCTTTCTCGTAAAAGTAAGCATACACAAGCAAAGCTGCCGCAAGTCCCGCCAAAAAAACAGTAGTGTTATTATGCAGCCCACTGATAAGTGCTCCCCGTATCGTGGCAAGAACCGTTACAGCCCCCGCAATCAACAAAAATAATTTCACCGTTTACAACCTCCGATAACGTATTATAACACACACACAAGAAACGAGGCACCCCTATGAAAGATGACATTTACATGCTATGGTTATCATCATTGGTACACCACGTTGGTTCGCGCAAGCTCAACTTTCTACTGGAAGCATTCGGCGGCGCGCGTGCAATTTTTGATGCGTCCCGCGCGGACCTTCGCGAACATCTGCAAAACGCAAATCACGCATACGATCATATAACGCGTGACCGCAACCTAGACACCATAGAAGCCCTTCTGAAAAAAATGGAAAAGCAGAAAATCGCTTATATATCACGTAACAACCCACGCTATCCCGCATTACTTCGCGAAATCCCTGATGCGCCTCCGGGGCTGTTCTTCATGGGCAATATGCCGCCTGACGGCACCGACAAAGTTGCCATAATAGGTTCTCGACAATGCTCGGAGTACGGCCTGCTTACCGCTCGTTTGCTCGCACAACCACTTGCGGCCTGCGGAGTTATAGTTGTAAGCGGGATGGCGCGCGGTGTGGATAGTATGGCACACCGCGGTGCGTTGCAGGGTGGCGGAATAACAGTAGCGGTGCTGGGCTGCGGCGTGGATGTCTGCTATCCGGCAGAAAACCGGCAACTTAGAGACGAAATAATTGTAAAGGGATGTGTCATATCAGAATATGCGCCCGGCGTACGCCCCGCACCCGCATTTTTCCCGGCACGCAATCGTATAATAAGCGGCCTTTGCCGCGGCGTGGTGGTAACCGAAGCGGGCCTTAAAAGCGGTACTCTAATTACCGTGGATCAGGCACAAGAACAGGGGCGTGAGGTAATGGCGGTGCCCGGCAACATTTCTAGCAAACTAAGCCAAGGCACCAACCAGCTTATCCGTGACGGTGCTTTCCCCGTATCAGGCCACGAGGATATTTTGAGCATTTTAGGCATCGCATCAACCCCGCAACAGAAAGAAAAAGAAAAAATTCAGCAGAATGTTGAAATTGGCCTTGCAACAGATGAGAAACGAGTGTATGATAATTTGTCGTTAGAACCAATTAGCTTTGATATGCTGGCAGATGTTTCTGCAATTGAAATTGGTAAATTGCATCTCGTTTGCACAGGACTTGAGCTAAAAGGGCTGGCAAAAAAGCTACCCGGTTCGCGATATATCAGAAATATATAAATATCAAGAGGTAAAACACTATGGCAAAAACTCTAATAATCCTAGAATCTCCTTCTAAGGCCAAAACCGTAAAAAAAATCCTAGGTAGCAACTACAAAATTGAAGCCTGCGTAGGCCATGTTCGCGACCTGCCTAAAAGCAGTTTCGGTGTAGACGTAGATAACGACTTTGAGCCGAAATATATCACAATCCGCGGTAAGGGGGATATTTTGGCAAACCTGCGTAAACAAGCAAAATCTGCCAAAAAAGTGTATCTCGCAACTGACCCCGACCGCGAAGGCGAGGCAATAAGCTGGCATTTGATGCACGCGTTAAAGCTGGAAGAAAAAAACACAGAGCGAATCGTATTTAACGAAATAACCCAAACCGCGGTAAAAAAGGCTCTAAAAGAGGCTCGTAAAATAGATATGGACTTGGTGGACGCCCAGCAAGCCCGCCGTATCCTCGACCGCATGGTAGGTTACCGCATTAGCCCGCTCTTGTGGAAAAAGGTGAAAAAAGGCCTAAGTGCGGGCCGTGTGCAGTCCGTGGTACTAAAACTTGTGTGCGACAGGGAAGAAGAAATCGAACAGTTTATCCCAGAAGAATACTGGACGCTGGAGGTCAATCTTTCGCCGGTTTCTTCAAGCGGTGGTAAAGGCAAGCTAACAGCGCGTTATAGCATCGCCGACAACTACAAAAAGGAGCTAAAATCCGAAGAGGATGTAAAAAAAGTTCTTCAAGCAATAGAGCGATCGGAGTTTGAAGTTGCGGAAGTCAAGCAAGGGGCGCGCCAAAAGAAGCCGCCCGCGCCATTTATCACCAGTACCCTGCAACAGGAAGCAAGTAAACTATTTGGCTACCCAACCAGCCGTACAATGCGTATAGCTCAGCAATTATACGAGGGTGTTGACATTAAAGGCGAAGGTACAGTGGGTCTGGTTTCCTATATTCGTACGGACTCGCCGCGCATTTCTGACGAGGCGTACGAAGACGTAAAATCCCTAATTACAGAAAACTACGGCGACAATTATCTTCCCGCGGAACGGGTCGAGTACAAATCCAAAGGCCGTACCCAAGATGCTCACGAGGCCATACGTCCAACCAGCGCTATCCGCCGCCCCGAGGCCATAAAGGCATCCCTTTCCGGCGAGCAGTTCAAGCTGTATAAACTAATTTGGGAACGCTTTATCGGTAGCCAAATGGCTCCCGCGAGCTATGACACCCTTTCCGTAAAAATTACCGCGGGGGGAATCGGTGGAGTAAACTTTCGCGCAAGCGGCTCGGTATTAACATTTGATGGCTACTTGGCAGTCTACAGTAAGAATGAAGACAACGAAAAAGATATAAACATCCCTGCCGTAAAAGTCGGTGATAGGTTAAACGCGCAGGAGTTTCTCCCCGCGCAGCATTTTACCCAGCCGCCGCCGCGTTTTTCCGAAGGCAGCATGGTTCGTACAATGGAAGAACTCGGTATTGGCCGCCCCGGCACCTTTGCCCAAACCATAACCACACTAATGAACCGTGGCTATATAACCCGCGAAAACAAAGTGATGTACCCCACGGAGCTTGGCGAAATAGTAAACGAAATAATGGCCGAGCATTTCGAGAATATCGTGGACGTAGACTTTACCGCTCGTATGGAAAATGCTCTGGACAGTGTGGAACTTGGCGAAGAGCAATGGAAAAACATTGTGCGCGAGTTTTATCCGCCCTTTGCGGAAAAAATCCAAGACGCGGAAGAAAAAATCGGCGATATAGAAGTAAAAGATGAAGAAACCGATATCCTATGCGAACAATGCGGCCGCAACATGGTAATAAAATTTGGTCGCTTTGGAAAGTTTTTGGCGTGCCCCGGCTTTCCCGAATGCCGTAATGCCAAGCCTCTATTCGAGGAGGCAGGCGTAAATTGCCCGTTGTGCGACAACAAAGTAGTGGTCAAAAAATCCAAAAAAGGCCGCAAATACTTTGGCTGCGAAAAATCTCCCGATTGCGAATTTATATCTTGGAATCTACCAACCGGCGAGAAATGCCCCGACTGCGGCGAATTTTTAGTTGAGAAGGGGCGTAAAAAGCGCGTGATTGCTTGTTCGGCATGTGCTTATGCAGTAGAGGTACCTGAGCGGGAAGAGTAAACTGTGCCCCTCAAACTTTGACACATACGAAAGGGAACTTCGCCATGAACCTTAATCTATTTGTCAACCAGCTAAACCAAATACTGCAAGGCGGTTCCCCATCTCTACGTGATATCTGCGAACTTCTTCACACACATACATCCGCCGCGGTTTCGATTACAGATATAGAAATTCTCCCGCCCGATCATACCTGTAATATAGGTGATGAACATCGTTTAACGCTGCCTGTAGTAGTAGCCGATGTCACACTCGGCAACTTAACTTTGCATAAATTTGGCGATGCCTTCAGCAAGGAAGAAAACCTTGCAGCAGGCATCGCCCTTTCTATATGTACAATTTTGCTGCGCCAGCACGCCGCGGAAACCGAAATAGACATTCGCCGTCGTAAAAGTGCCGTTCGCAATTTGATAAATACCCTGTCGTTCTCCGAGCTGGAAGCTGCTGTCGCAATTTTAAATGAGCTGCCCGGCGGAAAGACGGATGCCGAGCAAATAAGTTTGCGCAACCCCGATTTGGGTGCAAAAAAATCGGATAAGCCCGAAGGTTTACTGGTTGCCGGGCATATTGCAGACCGCTTGGGATTTACGCGTTCTGTAGTAACCGCCGCTTTAAAAAAACTTGAGGGAGCAGGCCTGATAGAAACCCGCTCACTTGGCATGAAAGGTACATATATACGAGTGAAGGATGTTATGTTGATGGAAGAGCTTGGGAAGTTGTAGTGGGTGGCTGTGATAGAACATATATTGTTTTAAATTGTGGATATCAAGAGATTGTTATGGTTAAATGAGATTGTATCCAATAAGTTCTAATGGTACAATAATCCATGTACATTAGAATTGGAAGGGGCATAATGCATGATAAACGAAATAATCTTTACAGTTGTAGAATCATTAGATGGTGGTTATGAAGCCAAAGCCGTAGGACATTCAATATATACCCAATGTGACGAGTATGGAGAGCTGCCAAGCACTTTGCGTGATGCAGTTAAGTGCCATTTTGATTTGGCAGAGTTACCATCTCTTATTCGTATACACTTGGTTAAAGATGAGGTTATTGCCGTATGAAAGTGCCAAGGGACGTAAACGCGAGCGAGCTAATTAAACTTTTGGAGCGTTGCGGTTATATCGTTATAAGGCAAACAGGAAGCCATATAAGGTTGACTAAAATGGTTGACGATAAAGAACATGTGATCACGGTGCCGAACCATAAACCTGTAAAAATTGGTACACTTCACAGCATTGCCAAGGATATTTGCATTGCCAACAACTACGATATAAGCGAATTTTACGGCCAGCTATAAGTAGACTAAGGGAGTACATGAAGATTAATCACTAAACATAAACCCCGGCACATCCATATGCAAATACGTACCCGGTACCGTGCCGCTTATAACTGTGTCCACAAGCGAAACATTACGAGTGACAACAATCTCCGACGAATGAACAGGGTTAATTATCCGCACAACAGACTCCACCGTAAGCCACACGGAGAAGTGTGTCTGATTTATCCCCACTGCTGTAAAGCTGGATTCGTAATTAACAAGCGCATTGCCTATGGGCGCGATATAAAAAGAAAACCGCGGCCCCATTTGCGCCAGCGTATCAAGCCCCAATGCCATGCCAACCGGCACGGACACAATTTCAGGTTCGAGATTATTTAGCCGCAGCGAAATCCTTTTTGCTGCGGCATTACATATTTCATTAACCAGCACCGTGTTTACAGACAGCACCGGCTTGCCCTGCCCGCCAGCAGCTTCGCTTTGTATTAGAAAATCTGCCGCCGTAATATTATGCTCGGCAACTATGTCTCGTACTACCGCGTTTATTACATTGTTTATTTCTGTTTGCAAATGCAGCTCTGCCCCTTCAAGTACCAAAGGAATAACACGCCTATCGAAGCGGTAGAAGCTGTGTACAAATACTACCACCAATATTATCAGCATCACCACCGCCAAAAAGCGCCTGCCACCGCTGCCCGAACGACGTGGGCGGGGTGCAGCTTTCCGTGGCCGTGCCGGCGGTGCAGGGGAGCGGCCTCTTTTTCTTAGCCATCTATGTAATCGCCTTGCTACAATTTTGCTTTTCATGCAAAACTCCTTTCGCATGCACATATGACTTAGTATATGCGCGGCATGGCTTGACATAATACGCTATCGTCATTCCGCCCGAAAATCAGCCTAGATGACTTGTAAATTCCCCGCAATACTGTGTCGCTAAAAACTTTGGTGCATGGCGCGGGAAACGCTCACTGCGCCTAATGCGGCGGCTTTTATTTCCTTGCCTTGCGAAAATTTCCTGCGTTATATTGACTGGTTTTCAGGTGAAATGATAGAGATTCAACTGGTGACTCACTGGTGACTCACAGTCACCAGTTGAGTCTAAAATCCTTATAAAAAAGCTGCTACATAGCCTCTGATGGCTACGTAGCAGCTCTTAAAAATCTCTACCCAAGTACCGCTCCAACCTCAATCTTCCGCCCGCGCAGATAATCTGTTGCGGGCATTCTTTTACTGCCGTCGCCCTGCAGCTCTGTTGCCCATGCGGCAGAATCGCCGGTTTTTATCAGTATGCCGCGGGCCGGATCAACAGCCAAAACCGTACCGGCCTTATTTTTGTATACATCGCTCGTATTCTCCAGCCGCCATATCTTAAGCGGCTTGCCATCGTATACAGTTTGCGAACCCGGCCACGGATCCAGTGCTCGTGTCATGTTTATAATTCGCGTGGTATCCCATTCCCAGTCGATAATCGCGTCCGATTTCTTTAACATAGGTGCGTAGCAGGAAAGCGTATCGTCTTGCGGGGTGCGTATAGCCGTACCGTTTTCCAGCATGTCCAAGGCTTCAATCAAAGCCGATGCGCCCAACTCCGCCATTCTCTCGTACAGGTTCTCAAATCTATCATTTGCGGCTATCGCAATTTCTCTCTTTAAAATCATGTCTCCGGTATCGAGCCCGGTATCCATATGCATTATCGTAACTCCGGTGGTTTTGTCTCCATTTAACAGAGCCGCGTGAATAGGGGCTGCCCCCCGATACTTGGGCAGCAGCGACCCGTGAATGTTAATACATCCAAACCGCGGCATCTCCAGTACTCCTTTAGGCAGCAATAGCCCATATGCGGCAACCACAAAAACGTCCGAGTTGTAGCGCTCAAGCTGCGCGCGGATTTCTTTAGCTTCGCTAATACGCAATGTCTCCGGTTGATGCACTGGTAGCCCGTGCTCTAACGCTCGCGCTTTTACAGCACTTGGTGTGAGTTTATATCCCCGTCCGGACGGCCTGTCTGGCTGGGTGCATACCGCCACTACTTCGTGGCGGCTGCTAAGCAGTGCGTCTAAGGCAGGCACTGCAAACTGAGGGGTTCCCATATAAATAATTCTCACACTGCATCCTCCAAACATATATTAGCCTATATCCACTAGGGAAACTTCAACTATTGTTCCCATTTCTATTTGTAAATATTTCCCTGTTGTTTAGCGGCGCGCTTTTCTTCTATATCGCCTGCGAGCCCTGCTTCGTTCTTCATCTAGTGATTGTACGTTTGTGGCCTTGTCAATAAATATTACACCGTCCAAATGGTCAATCTCATGACAGAAAACAGATGCCAGGAAATCGTCCACCGTAACTGTCTGCTCTTGCCACTCGCGGTTCATAAACTTAACCGTAATCTTAAAAGGCCGCTCCACATCGCCGCATAGCCCGGCTACGGACAGACACGCCTCGTTACAGCGCTGGACGCCTTCAGACTCCACTATCAGGGGGTTTATCAATTCGTAAAGATCATCTTCGTGTGCAACCAACGCGATGCGGCGCAGTATCCCCACTTGCGGCGCGGCAATGCCCACTCCGTCTTTTGCGTCCATGGTTTGCTTTAAGTCGTCTAACAGTTCAATTATGGCTGGGGTAATTTCCTTTACGGGTTTTGATTTCTTCTTCAATATTTCATCGCCGTGCATACGTATTTGTCTTAATGCCACTGGTATCACTCCATTATTATCGGGTCCAAATTTAGGTGAACGGTTATTCCCGGAAGGGGATCGTTCTCGCGTAACTTTCTTATACAATATAGCACAAATGCCTTGAGAGGTTCCGCGTCTTGGCATTTTGCAAGTAGTTTCCAACGAAATTGGTTTTTTATCTTAGAAACAAACGCGGGCGAAATACCAATTACGGCAAAACGGTCGCGCCCGTCGCGGTTGTTTGCGTACTCCATAATTGCGGCTAGTTTTTGCAGTGCCAGTACAATATCTTTTTCGTTAGGTCCTGCCAGCATTACGGAAAATACATGAGAAAAGGGCGGGTATAACAGTGCGCGGCGTAGCGCCATTTCATGAGTGTAGAACTTCTTATAGTCGGCATTTTGAGCCAAGACAATAGCGTAATGTTCGGGATTGTACGTTTGCATGTAAACCTTGCCTTCGTAAGAAGCGCGCCCCGCGCGCCCAGACACCTGTGTAAGCAGCTGGAAGCTATGTTCTGCCGCTCGAAAGTCTCCCGTGTTAAGCGATAAGTCTGCAGCGATAACCCCAACCATTGTTACATTGGGAAAGTCTAACCCCTTTGCAACCATTTGTGTGCCTATGAGAATTTGCGCCTCGCCCTTGCGGAAAGAGTCGAGCACCTTCGCGTGGCCGAACTTACCACGAGTAGTGTCCATGTCCATCCGCAAAACGTTTGCGTGGGGGAAGTTCTGACGGATTTCCTCTTCGATTTTCTGCGTGCCCATGCCATACAGCTTTATATGCTTGGAGTTGCAGGCGGGGCATTTGGCCGGAAGGGCTGTACCCACACCGCAATAGTGACATATCATGCGATTTTTGTCCGCGTGATATGTATGGTTTACACGGCAAGTGCCACATGCTAGTACGAACCCACACCAGCGGCATGACGCAAATGACGAATGCCCCCGACGGTTGAGAAAGAGAATGGCCTGGCGTCCCGCGGCAATTGTTTCCTGTAGCGCGGATTGGAATTCTGCCGCGAAAAGGGACATGTTGCCACTGGCGGCTTCTTTTCTCATATCTATGATAGTTACCGCGGGAGTGGTTTTGTTTATACGTTCCGGAAGCTGCAGTAGGGTGTATGGCGGCTCTATGTTCTCGGCTATTGGCAACTTGCTGCTTGTGTACTCCTCTGTCGTGCGGAAGTAACTTTCCAAACTGGGTGTGGCAGATCCCAGTACTACGGTGGCATTTGTAAGTTCGGCACGTTTTATCGCAACTTCCCGCGCATCGTATTTGGGAGTAGTTTCGGAATGGTAAGTATGCTCATGCTCCTCGTCTATTACGATTAGCCCCAAATTGGCAAACGGCGTAAACACCGCCGAGCGCGGGCCTATTACTAATCCGATTTTGCCGTCAAGTGCCAGCTTCCATATCTGAAAACGCTCTCCTGACGTTAGCCGGCTGTGTGTTACCGCCACCCGGCTGCCAAAACGTGCCGTGAACAAACTTACCATCTGCGGGGTGAGAGCAATTTCCGGCACAAGCACGATTGCTTGACGCCCAAGAGCCAGCACCTCTTCTATTACATGTAGGTATACCTCTGTTTTGCCGCTGCCGGTTACGCCGTGCAGTAGGAATGTGCGGCTTGTCTCACGCGCCAAAAGAGGGGCGGTTTCTCCCCCCCTGCAAATACTTTCTATTATTTTGTCAACAGCCGATTGTTGCTGTGTCGTGAGCTTGATATCAGGCTTTGGCTGCGCCGATATTTCTACCCAATTTTTCCGAGCCATAGGGAACTGGCCATTGGCCTTGGCACTTGGTGCAACACAGCGCAAGGACGCAGCCAGAATACAGTAATACTTATCCTTCATCCAACGGGCAAGGGTTAGAGTATCCTTTGTAAATACACAAAAATCGTCAGCAGCGGAGTCGATTAATTTTACGTTTTTGATACCCTCGGGCGGTGTCTCTGTTACCTCTATTACATATCCAAAAATTAGCTTGTTGCCTTTGCCAAAAGGCACGCGTACGCGCATTCCTTCTTTTAGACGCATCCCTGCCGGAATGGCATAATGAAACAGACGATCGACATCACCGTGCAAAACGTCTACGCATACAAGCGCGTACGATTTATATGGGATGTCTATATCGTCGAAGACGGCTATACCGTCAAATGCGTCCATGACGAGGTCCCTCTTGTATCACGCCAAACAATGAAATGGAAATTTTTGCCTGCGGGGTTGACCCGATATGACGCAGATATATATTGCTATTCGTCAAAGCTATCCTCAGAATACGCACTTTCTTCATCTTCGTATATGCCAAAATCCTCTGCTTCTTCGTCGATAGCGGCGTTCGCATCTGTGTCCACATCGTCCGGTACTTCGACCGCGGCGGTTTCCGCAAATGGGTCGTCGTCTTGGAAGATATCGCTAGGTACGTCGTCATCTTCTTCTGTTGTGTAGGTGCGGGCAGTGGCGTAGTCGTCCTTGAGGTCTTCCCGTAGGTCGTCTTTTGACAACGCGGTAATGGTGCGGTACTTGTACTGATCCTTTATTAGACGCTCGTAGCTGCCGTCCATAATGTCGTCCTGTACTTTTACACGCAGTTTACCTTCGCTCATTTCTTTAACTGCAATTGATACAGCGCGGTCTGTAGGTGCGTAGGTTAGTGGCTCCATGCCTTCCGTAAGTTGCCGCGCGCGTTTTGCCGCCGCCAAAACTACAGTGTAACGGCTTGCCACACGGGGGTCCACCTTGCCGCCTTGCTTGATAACGTCCATTAGTTCCGAATAAGATGGTGTTAGCATACTACCTCCAAAAAATGATTTACGACAGACACGCAGTTTGTAGGCCTTGACCGCTCCACGGCAATTATTTCTTCCACTTGCCGCACTGCTGCATCTACAGTATCGTTTATTACAATATAGTCGTAATTGTCCACCATTGCAACCTCTTCTTTTGCTTTTTCCAAGCGAGATTCAATGGTTGCCGGGTCTTCTGTGTTGCGGTCTGTCAAACGCCGTCGCAACTCGGCGAGAGTTGGGGGCATCATGAAAATTAGCAGGGCATCTGGGAAAACTTCTTTTACTTGCAGCGCACCCATTACTTCTATTTCTAAAATAACCACTTCGCCACTTGCAATTTGTTCATTTACATATTTGCGTGGTGTGCCATAGTAATTGTTTATATATTCGGCATGTTCCAAAAGCGCGTTTGTTGCCATTAAGAGTTCGAACTCTTGCCTTGTGGCAAAAAAGTAATTGCGTCCGTCCACTTCGCCCTTGCGGGGTTTGCGGGTGGTAATTGACACCGACAGGCTGTACCCGTCTTTGGCGGTAAGTTGATCTACAACCGTACCCTTGCCTGAGCCCGATGGCCCGGACAGTACAACCAATAGCCCCTTCATCGCCCGTTATGCCTCCGATGCTGCCGGGTCCTCCGGCGAACTGGTAAAGCGGTTGGCTATGGTTTCCGGTTGAAGCGCGCTTAGCACAACATGTCCACTATCCGTAAATATGACGGCGCGGGTTTTTCGCCCTTGGGTTGCGTCTATCAAAGCTTTTCTCTCCTTTGCGTCGCCTATACTGCGCTTGACAGGTAGTGAGTCGTTACCGACTATCGCGATAATTCTGCTTGCCGGTATAGTATTGCCAAAGCCGACGTTAATTAACTTGAAACGCATAATAATCCCCCTGTTGATGTTTTAGTATCTAGCTATTCTAAGTTTTGAGCTTGTTCGCGCATTTTTTCTATCAAGCTTTTTAGCTCAACCACCAAATTAGTGATACCTATGTCCGACGACTTAGAGCCTATGGTATTTGCCTCGCGATTTAACTCTTGTATGAGAAAATCCAGCTTGCGTCCTATTGCGTCTTTGTCCACAAGCATTGTTGCAAGCTGAGCAAAGTGACTCTGTAGTCTTGCAAGTTCTTCGCTTATGCAACTCTTGTCTGCCAAAATTGCTACTTCCGTCAAAAGGCGCGCTTCGTCGGGCTTTTGCTCCATGCGCGCCATTATATCATCTATACGCTCACGCAGTTTTGCGGACTGTTCTTCCATGGCCACCGGCAGGCGGGCGGCTATTTCATTCACAAGTGCTTGGGCTTGTTCTCGTTTGCCTGCTATGTCTTCCACCATTGCAATGCCTTCTGTGTTGCGCATCTGGTTGAACTGTGCCAGCGCGACTTCGATTGCCTCTTCCAAGGTTTCCCATATTTCGTCTTGATCTGTTTCGGTCCAAATTGTAGACTCGAATCTTTCGAGGGAAATTACATCCGGGATTTTGGCAAGCAATTCCAATGCGGGGGCTTGCAGCTTTCCAAATTCGTAACGGTTAGACAACCCAGACAAAGCCTCTATGTAGGCATCTGCAAGGGTTAGGTTTACGTTAATGGAAACATCCTTTTGTGCAAAACTTTCGAAACTAACCCAAATGTCTACCTTTCCGCGAATAATATCAAGTGCCAAACGGCGGCGTATCTTGTCTTCGAGCGGATTCAAGAAGCGCGGCATTTTAATGGTAAAGTCGCTGAAACGGTGGTTGACGGATTTAATTTCTACATTGAATCTTCTTTCGTAATTGGCACTTTCACCTCTGCCAAAACCTGTCATACTCCGTGGCATAAACCAACTCCTGCGCTAAATTCTCCCTTCTCCCACCATTTGTTAGATATTACAGCATTTGTGGCTTTACTAACGCAAAGCACATGTGCGTATAATTCTTATCTCCGTCGTTGTCGTGCTTGTGCCGAATTCCAACGTTCTATCCTGCGTGCGCGCCGGCTTATTGTAACTGCAAAAAACATCCACATTAAACCGAACAACACACCGATAACCGCAAACCAGTAGGGTAGGGCGCGTTTTGTAAATATGTTGCCAAAAAACATGGCGATGAAATAGTCCATATCGCTGTCGAAGGTGCGTTCGAGTACTTCCCGCGATGCTACAAGTGAGGAAGTGAATATGACTTCGCCGTTTGAAATATATTGCACCGTGCCTACGGTCTCGCCTTCTTCGATAGGTGCGCGAAGCACGGTTTCGTATTCGCGCTCTACTAGCAGCAGCGGATCGAAAGTTGTTTCGCGGCGAAGATTTGCGTATTCCTCGTGGCTGAGAAGGGCAGTTTGCGCCTGTTTGGAGAAAACTTCCAGTGTATCCGAATCGCCGCGTCGATGGTTATCGATTGCGACGGTGTCCATTAATTGGCCTTCGGATAAAACTTCTCTGAAACCGTAGTTGTTAAAACCATAATTGATTAGCATCCCCGTGTCAAGCCAGCGGGCAGGGTCGCCCGAATGCAGTACGACGGATATTAATTTCATGCCGTTGTGATATGCCGCGCCTACAAAGCAGCGTCCGGCGGGGGTGGTGTAGCCTGTCCGCAGCCCCAAGATATATGGGTGCCCGAATGGCGCGCCCGGCAGCATTAGGTTGGTGTTTGTCCAAGAATGCATATGCCCGGCTTGGTTTGCCCCGGAAAATTCCCGCAACTTAACAATTTCCGCAAGTATGGGGTTGTCCATAAACGCGCGGGCGATAATTGCCAAGTCGTGAGCTGTGGTATAGTGCATGTCTGAGTGAAAGCCGTATGGATTGTTGAAGTTGCTGCTTGTCGCACCGAGTGACCGCGCCTTTTCGTTCATAAGACTTGCGAATCGCGCTTTTGCCTCTGTCATGTATGGGATATCGCGGCGGCCTTCTGTTGTGCGTACAACTTCGAGGGCAAGTACACGCCCTGCCTCGTTGGCAGATGGTACAAGCAGCCCCGTAAGCAGCATACGAACGGTCATAGCCTCTCCGTATGTGGGGATATTAGTTGTAAAACCCGAGGGCATGTTTCGTACTTCTTCCCCGGCGATTATAACCGTATCAAGCGAGAGGTGCTCCACCACTACAAGGGCCGTGAGCATTTTTGTTGTGCTTGCCGGGAACATTGGCTGGTGAGCATTGTGTGCATACAAAATGAGCCCGGTGCTGTGCTCCACCAGAACCGCGGCCCCTGCTTGCAGAGGAAGTTCATTTGCGTTAGTATGAAGCGGCGTGAGTAAAAATGCAATTGTGAGGATGAATAGAAATTTTTTTTTGTTCACGGTGTCGTAACCTCGTAGATGTTCATGAGTGTTCATAAAACTTTAAAATATAGGATAAAGCAAAACTCGAAAAAATGCAAGAAAAAAACCGCAATTATGCGGTTTTTATAACTTTTTCGGTAGTTTTATACAATAGGATAGACTGGGATGTTAAAACATACTTCCAACGGAAGTGCTTTGAGAATGCATGCCGCAGTTGATCTTGGAGAAATACACACAACCTTGGCAATCTCCTTGCGGGTTTCTGTGATGAGTTGAATTGGGTTTGTATTTTTTACAGGTTTGCATGGTGGCTCCTTTCTTTGGTGTTTGGAGAGAGTGCGATGCTTGGATCGTTTTTTTGCAATAGAGCTGAGGCTGTAAGACCATCTCAACTGGTGACCCACAGTCACTAGTTGACAACAGTATTCCCATTCTATGGTGTGTTATAACGTCGAGCGTGATATAATAATATAAATTTTGTACAAGAGGAGCATTTGCATGCGTGGTTTTTTTAGCTTGGATGGGTCTTTTTCGAGGTTTGGTAGTTTTATAGCAGACATAATGATACTTAGCCTTATGTGGCTGCTGTTTAGTTTGCCACTTGTTACAATTGGGGCAGCTACATCTGCCATGTTTTATGTGTCTACAAGGCGCATTGCGGAGCGGGAAGGTTATATTACGGCAGACTTTTGGCGTGCTTTTAAGGAAAATTTTAAGCGCGCAACCATTATATGGATATTGATGCTGGGCGTGATTTTTTTGGTAATATTCAACATTTCAATTCTTGGTGAGTTGGGCGAGATGGCAAGGTTCATATTGCCTGTGCAAATTGTTATACTTGCTCAGCTCGCGCTTATCTCCGTTTTTGTGTTTCCCGTAGTCGCAAGATTTGACATGTCTGTTGTACAAGCTGTAAAAAGCAGCTTCTTTATGTCTATCAGGCATTTCTTTACATCGTTTTCCTGTATCGTTATTATGCTTGGCATAGTGATGGTTACGATGTACACTTTTGTATTTTTCTTTGTTGCGCCGGGGGTGTATGCGATACTTTCTTCCTATATGATAGTGCGGGTGTTTAAGAAGTACCACCCGGATATGGATAAGGATCCTATGCTGGAGATACAAGAGATTGAGGCTGCACGGGCGGAAGAACGGCGGAAGAGAGAGCAAGGTATATAAAAACCGTGTTTGCGTGAAGTTTCGTTTGATATATAGCAACCCAAGGCCAGACAAATTGTAGTAACTTTGTGCCATACTGAGCATTTGTAAAAAAATGTATATCCAGTAAAATGCCTATTTACAATGTAATAAAGTAGTGGTAAAATGTCTGGAAATATTTGTATCAAAAAAAGGAGGAAGTTGTAATGAAGAAATTGCTTGCACTTAGTTTGGTATTGGTGATGGTATTTGCTATGGTAGGTTGTCGCGCTCCGGCAGCACCGCCTGCTGCACCTGAAGCCGCACCAGCAGCCGCTCCTGCAGCACCAGCTGCTACGGCAGACCCTGCTGCCCCAGCTGAAGAACCAGCAGAAGAAGACTCCGGTTGGGTAATAGGTATCATGACGGGTACAGTTTCCCAAGGTGAAGAAGAATACTTAGCTGCCCGTACCATGCAGCAACGCTTTGGCGCAGATCGCATTCTTACAATGACATATCCAGACAACTTTGGCGCGGAAGTTGAAGTTGTAATCGCAAACATCTTGGCACTTGTAGACCAAGGTGCAGACGCAATCGTACTTGTGCAAGCAGTTCCAGGTACGATGACAGCAATCCAAACAGTACGTGAGCAAGGCCGCGACGACATTCTGTTCTTTACAGGTGTAACCCATGAGCCTCCTGCGGAAATTGCGCAACATGCATGTATCGCTATGATTTCAGACGACCTTTCCATGGGTAGAGTTATCATAGAGCAAGCTGTAGCAATGGGTGCGGACACATTTGCACACGTATCTTTCCCACGCCACTTGGGTATGGTAAACATTAATGCTCGCCGCGAATTGCTAATGCAAACAGCAGAGCAATACGGCCTAACATGGGTAGAGCTAACCGCTCCAGACCCAATGTCCGAAGGCCCTGAAGCCGCACGTATGTTTATCCTTGAAAACGTACCTCGCTGGGTTGCGGAACATGGCCCGAACACAGCGTTCTTCTCCACAAACTGTGCGATGCAAGAGCCTCTTATAACACAAATTGCCGCGTACGGTGGTTTGTATCCGCTACAATGTTGCCCATCTCCGCTACATGCGTTCCCATCTGCGTTTAATATCTCTATGGAAGGTAACGAAGGCGACATCGACTTCTTACTTGAAGCGATAAGAGAAGCAGTTGCGGCAGACGGCGGAGCAGGCCGCTTCTCTACATGGCCTGTACCAATAAACATGCTTCTTGTAGAAATCGGTACGTTGTACGCTATCGAATATCTTGAAGGCAGAACAGACGGACGCCATGACAGAGCTGTTTTGGAGCAAGTTATCTCACGCATAGCAGTAGAAACTTATGGTTTGGCTGCAGATGCGCTTGAAATCAGCAACTGGCCAACCGATGATGGCGATATAGAGAACTTCTACAGATTGCTCTCCGGTTTTGTAAACTTCTAAGAAATAATTTTATTAGGGAGCTGTTGCGAAACAGCTCCCTTTTTTGGCTAGTATAGCGGCTATGCCGCGAGCTTCGCCGTTGTAGGCGGGGTTTGGGGTAAGTAGCGGGCTTTAGCCCCGCGAAGCCCCGTTTATAACAGAGCGGCTGTGCCGCTCCCCGCAAGGAAGAGTAGGTGGGCTTTGCCCACTGGGGCAAGTAGCGGGCTTTAGCCCAGCGAAGCCCCGTTTATAACAGAGCGGCTGTGCCGCTCCCCGCAAGGAAGAGTAGGTGGGCTTTGCCCACCGGAACGGCGGGGTTTGGGGCAGCGCCCCATTCAATTAAGAAAGGAGCGGTACACTTTGGAGTACGTACTCGAGCTTCAAAACATAAAAAAAGCCTATGGCGAAGCAGTTGTAGTAAACGACGTGTCCATCTCCGTTAAACCTGGCGAAATATACGCGTTGCTGGGCGAAAACGGCGCAGGCAAGTCTACGCTAATGAACATTCTCTTTGGCATGTCCGTCATTCACGAAACAGGCGGTTACGAAGGAGTCATAAAAATAGCGGGTGAAGAAGTAAAATTCACCAGCCCAAATGATGCCCTTGCGGCAGGGATTGGTATGGTACATCAGGAGTTTATGCTGATACCAGGCTTTACTGTCGCGGAAAATGTAAAACTTGGTAGAGAAGACACCTTGCCTACACTGGCAAGCCGCGTATTTGGTAAGGATCTGGAGCGGATAAACTGGGAAAAAATGTACGGAGATGCCCGCAAGTCTCTTGACGCAATAGGCATGGCAGGTATTGACGAGCATACAAGAGTAGCGGGTATGCCTGTAGGCTACATGCAATTTGTGGAAATAGCACGCGAAATAGACAAGGAAAACATAAAGCTGCTAGTTTTCGACGAGCCAACCGCTGTTTTAACGGAAAGCGAAGCCACGCAATTGCTGGAAGTAATGCAGAGCATAGCTAAAAAAGGCATAGCGATAATATTCATCACCCACCGCTTGTCTGAAGTTATGGAAGTGGCCAACACCATGACCATTATGCGCGACGGCGAAGCTGTTTCCAGCAAGGCAATAGCTGATACCAACGTGGTAGAAATTGCGGAGCTAATGGTAGGCCGCGCAATAGAAAAGTTGGAAATCGGACAAGGTAACAAAGGCCCCGACGAAAATGCTGAGATAGTAGTACGTGTAAATGACCTGCATGTGGACATGCCGGGCGAGCGTGTAAAGGGTGCTAACTTTGAGGTGCGCCGGGGCGAGATATTTGGTATCGGTGGCCTTGCGGGTCAGGGTAAGGTAGGTATCGCAAATGGTTTTGCAGGCCTTTACGATACCGACGGTACCGTAGAAATTTTTGGCGAAAAGCTTAATATGGCCAAACTTGGTGACGCGTTATCCAAAGGTGTAGCATTTGTATCGGAAGACCGCCGCGGCGTTGGCCTTTTATTGGAAGAAAGTATTTCTCACAATATAATGTTCCGCGCTATGCGGATAAGAGGAAGTTTTTTGGCTAACTTAGGCGCAAAACTTCTTAATGGTGGTGCCGCAAACCGTCACGCCAACGAAATGATAAAAACGCTGGACATACGCTGCCGCAGTTTCCGCCAAAAAGCAGGAACTTTGTCAGGCGGTAACCAGCAGAAAGTCTGTCTCGCTTCTGCCTTAACAATGAAACCTCGTTTGCTGATAGTATCCGAACCAACAAGGGGTATCGACATAGGCGCGAAGGAGCTTATCCTAAACTACATCGCAAAACTACGCGAAGAAGAAGGCATGACCGTTATCATGATAAGCAGTGAACTTGGCGAGCTTAGGAGCATATGTGACCGCATAGCAATAGTATCCGAAGGCGTTATAGTGGACACGCTTGCCCCGGATGCTCCGGACGCAGACTACGGTCTTGCTATGAGTGCGGTTACAAATGTAGATGAAGTAATGACAAAAGCGGAAACTTCCGAAGATACACAGGTAGCTCCCGCCAAAGACGAATCAACAGGAGGTGATGGTCAGTGAATATACTAGCTAAAAAGGAAGGTTTTGCCGCGGACGCAAAAAGAATTATACAAAGCATTGGGCTTCCTAGGTTAATTATATTAACATTCTTCCTATTGGTACTTCTGACGGCGCATCTTGTTGGTATGCCGCTGGCTTGGTTTATGGGCGACGTGTTGCGCCGCTGGGGTATGTGGGGCTTCTTGGTACTTGCTATGTTGCCTACCATACAAAGTGGTATTGGTCCTAACTTTGGTGTATCCATTGGTGCTGTAGCCGGGCTTGTTGGCGCGGTTTTTAGTATGCAAATGCGTTACAGCGGTTTTTTTGACTTTGCAGGTGACCCCCGCAGTGTGGGAGTGGGGCTTGTAGGGCTTTTTGTAGCAATTTTTATCGGTATAATCTTGGGTAGTTTGATGGGCATACTTTATGGCCTTTTGCTAAACAGGGTTAAGGGCAGCGAGATGGCCATAACGGTTTACGTTGGATTCTCTGTTGTGGCACTGTTTAACATAGTTTGGTCGCGTTTGCCTATTTCTGCCGGGTTTATGCTTTTCCCGGGGCTGGGCGAAGGTTTGCGTAATATCATTAACCTGCGGGACGACTTTGGTGGTGTGCTAACCAACCTGTGGTCGTTCCAAATAGGGCAAATGAGAGTACCTACGGGGCTGTTGCTGCTATTCTTCTTTGCATGTTTATGTATGTGGCTATTCCTCAGAAGCCGTACCGGTATGATGATGTCTGCCGCGGGAGCAAACCCCGACTATGCGCGCGCAAGCGGTATTAATGTAGATAAAATGCGTATATTGGGTACTACAATTTCCACTGCGCTTGGTGCTATCGGTATTGTTGTTTACTCGCAGGGGCTTGGTTTTCTTGGACTGTACAACGCACCGCTTACCATCGGTTTTGTTACGGTAGCATCTGTTCTTATTGGTGGCGCAACCGTTAAGCGTGCCACAGTTTTTGATGTTCTACTGGGTGCGTTTTTGTTCAACGGTATACTTACAGTGGCGTTGCCGCTTGCAAATGAGCTGGTAGATGCGCCGGGCTTACCGGAAATGATACGTATGGTTCTTACCAACGGTATTATTCTGTTTGCCTTAACAAGAGCGAAAGGAGGACGATAAAATGGGAGATAAAATTAGGAATTTTATTTTTGAGAACAAAGTAATGTTGTTGTTCCTGCTCGTTACTATCGCGGCCTTCTTTGCGTCGGGGTTGTCTACGGCAGTGTTTTTCGAGCAGTTGTTTACACGATTCGGGCGTAACACATTTATGGTGCTGGCTCTGCTTATCCCAATTGTTGCGGGTATTGGGCTTAACTTTGGTATTGTTTTGGGTGCTATGGCGGCACAAATTTCGATATTCTTGGTAGTTCTTTGGGGTGGCACAGGCGGACTTGGAATAGTTTCCATTTTCTTGCTGTCGATTCCTATCGCGGTTGTGTTTGGGTACTTGGTAGGTAGTCTGTTTAACAAGATGAAGGGTTCTGAAATGGTTGGCGGCTTAATAACAGGCTTGTTTGCCGAAGGTTTTTATCAGTTCTTCTTCCTGTTCTTCCTTGGTGGTATTATCCCAATAGCCGCGGCGCATCTTATGACGCCAACCGGTGTTGGTGTAATTAATGTTATTGAGATGGACGGGTTTGGAATGCGCCATATCTTGGAACTTGTCCCGATAATTAGTATCTTAGACGTTGCGTTCTGGGGTACTGTTGTGGGTGTAGTGGGTATGGTTGTGCTCCGGCTTGTTAAAAAACAGCCTATTGAACTAAAAGGGCCGAAGGGAATGCTAAAGCCGTTTGTTCTCCTCGGTGCTTTGGCGGTGGCATATGGGCTTGCGTTTATACCACCTGTTCACGCGTACCTGTCTCAAGACCGCTTGAGCGGTGTAACCGCTGTGGATGTGACAATACTGGTAGTTGCGCTGTACTGGGGCTATGTTCTCGTGCGCACAAAGTTGATAGACAAGAAGCCCGGTATACCCGTGAAGCCATTAGTTTATTTGGGTATTTTGGTTGTCGCGTATTTGATTACATGGGCTCCGGCCATAAATACCGGCCTCGAAGCTGTGGGCATACCTGTGTTCTCATACATGCTTGTTGTTGCGCTATGTTTGTTTATACGGTGGTTTATGAATACTCGCCTTGGGCAAAATATGCGTACCGTAGGCCAAAACCGTGCAGTTGCCACGGCGGCAGGTATTAATGTAGACCGCACGCGTATTATCGCTATGATTATTTCTACAGTGCTTGCGGCGTTTGGGCAAATTATCATTTTGCAAAGTTTAGGTATGGTTATGATATACGGCGCGCATCTTCAGGTAAGTTTGTACGCTGTTGCATCGTTGTTGCTTGGTGGTGCTACGGTAAGTAAGGCCTCGCCTAAAAATGCTATCATAGGTGTACTTTTGTTCCATGCGTTGTTTATACTTGCGCCTGTTGCGGGTAATAACCTGCTTGGTAGTGCCAACATTGGTGAATACTTTAGAGTGTTTATAACTTATGCAGTTGTTGCGTTGGCACTTGTTATGCATGCTTGGAAACGTGCGAAGAAAAAGTAAGTAGATGTGTTGAGTTTGAATACGGCCGACCTGGTATCCCATATGGGGAAACTAGGCCGGCTTTTTTGTTAAATGACTTATCTTATCGCCCAACAGACAAGTCGGTTAAGTGGCTTAATAAAGGAAATAAGAGCAAGCATAGTTACAGTATTAAAAACAACATGAAAAACAGACATTTGTATGACTGGGTCAGCTATCAGTCTTTGATACCAAGGAACAAGAACATCCTGCAAAGGCCAGACAATTAGTAGAAATAGGATAGAGCCCAGCAAGTTGAACACGACATGGAAAAGCCCCACCCGTTTTGCATTTTTATTACCCGGCAAGGATGCAATTATAGCGATAAAACTTGTACCTAAATTTGCGCCAATTACAAGATAAATAGCCGACTCAAATGGTAGTAATCCACTTACAACCATAGCCACGACAATACCTATTGCGGCAGAGGAAGACTGTATCAACGCGGCAAATGCGGTTCCAATCAAAAACAACCATAGTGGGAATGTGATTCTTGTAAATACTCCTTCGAAAAAGCCAACAATAATTTCGTTGTCTCTTAATGCCGAGCCCATCATGCCCATTCCTATAAACAATAGGCCAAAGGTGATACATATATTTGCGGCCATGACCCATTTCTCGTTTTTTGTTGCCAGCCGTATTGCTGCCCCTACAAAAACAAGGAACATAATAAAATATCTGATTCTAAATGTCGTAAATATAAACATAAGTGATGTTAAACTACTGCCTATATTTATCCCCATAACCAAACCGGTTGCTTGTAAAAGGGTTAACATCCCGCCGCTTATTAAGCTTATAACAATAACAGTTGTCGGGCCTGAAGACTGTGTAATTCCGACTGCGGCTATCCCTAGTCCTACATTGGCAAAACGATTCTCTCCTGTTTTTCTGAAAAATTTATTCAGTTTTTCAGACGGTTTTCCAAATATTTTCGTGAGCATGACAATTGCGAACAAAAATACTCCCACACCGATAAATAACTCTAAAACTGAAGTTGTGATGTCCCAAAACATAATAGCAATCCTCCGCGTAAGGTAGTTTATAAAAAATAGTTAGTTTGAGCTAACCATCAGTATGTTAGCATAGACTAACTTTCTTGTCAACGGTAAAAAAAGCTTGATATAGTCATATTTGTAATAATATTGGCAAAATAAAAAGCTGTGGGTATCAATCCCACAGCTTAAAAAGCCTTATATTACAAAAGCTAGCTTCTACACCATAAATCCAACTGCTTTTTTCACACTTGCAAGGGTAGGTGCGGCTAGCTCTGCAGCTTTAGCGGCACCTTTTGCCGCAACCTCATCCAAATAAGAGATATCCGCCATAAGCCGTGCTTGTTCATCTTGGTATGGCTTTATCATTTCTACCACAACCTCACCAACGGTTGACTTAAAATACCCATAGCCCTTGTCGTCGAAGTCGGCTTCACTCTCCTTGATGGTCTTTCCTGTGATACATGAATATATCGCAAGCAAGTTACTGATCCCCGGTTTCTCTGGCGAAACACAAATGCGATTATCCGAATCCGTAACTGCCCGCTTAAACTTTTTCAAAATAGTTGCGGTTGGGTCTGATAAAAATACAATATCATTTTCATTTTCATCGGATTTGGACATTTTTTTATCAGGGGTTTGCAGCCCCATAATGCGCGCACCTACGGGAGCAATAAATGGTTCGGGAATTGTGAATATATCGCCATAAATGTTATTAAACCGTCCCGCAACGTCCCGCGTAAGCTCTAGGTGCTGCCGCTGGTCGTCGCCCACGGGCACCATATTTGCTTGGAACAGCAAAATATCCGCCGCCATAAGCACTGGATACGTATATAGCCCCGCGTTAATATTTTCTGCATGCCTTGCGGACTTATCCTTAAACTGAGTCATACGATTAAGCTCACCCATGTAAGTAAAGCAGCCCAAAATCCAAGAAAGCTCCGCGTGTGCAGGTACTTGTGATTGGAAATACAAAACATTTTTATCCGGGTCAAGCCCTAATGCAATAAGCCATGCCAGCATCTCACGAGAATTACGGCGCAATGCGGCGGGGTCTTGCCGCACGGTTATGGAATGCGAATCTACAACGCAGTATAAGCAAGCATAATCGGTGCTTAGTCTTTCCCAATGTTTTATCGCACCCAAGAAGCTGCCTAATGTAGGTATGCCGGTTGGTTGTATGCCGCTGAAAATGGTTGGTTTTTTCATATTATCGCCATTCGCGCAATAGACGCAATGGCTTCACCCTCTCTTTTGAAAATTGATAGAACAAGAATACACCTTTCACCCAATTTTTGCAACATCAGACTACAACGGGAGGTCTAAACTACGGCTTTAAGGCTGGCATGTTTTTGCTGCGGCTGACTTAATCAGAGAGTTTATGATGGAGCTTGATATCTCAACTGGTGACTGTGGGTCACCAGTTACAATGTTATACACAGTTATACACACCTAACTAAAACTTACTTCTGTACTTTGGCCATCGTACATGTTATAGTTATTGGCAAGGGGTGAGACGATGTATACATTGCTAACTGACAGAAGTATTTCTGATGGAAAAACATACGATAATCGCATTTTCACCATTAAAAATAAGTGGATCCATGACATAAAAAGCTCCGCAAATTTTGATAACTTGACCGGCGAAATGGTCGACTTGCGCGGACTCACGGTTTTGCCGGGGCTTATCGATATACATACTCACGGCGGTATAGGCCATGATATTATGACTGCGTTGCCCGAAGATATTAACGCATTTTCCGTTTTTAAATTGGAAGAAGGTGTGACGAGCTTTTTCCCCGCTACTATAACTGCGCCGCTGGAAGCAACTAGGGATGCTATTGCAAACATATCTGCGGCAATAAGCAAGGGTACTGATGGGGCAAAAATTGCAGGAATATTACTTGAAGGCCCCTTTCTTAACCCGGAGTACAAAGGCGCGCACTTGGAGCAATATCTTAAACCCAATATTAACCTAGACGAACTGGCTTCTCTTATACTTGCCGCTAAGCTTGCGATACCCGACGGATGTATAAACATTACCATAGCTCCGGAACTGGAAAATGCAATTGAAGCAATTGCCTCACTTACCATGCAGGGTATTAATTGCTGCATAGGACATTCTTCCGCTACTTGTGAGCAGGCTAGGGTAGGTATACAAGCCGGGGCAAAAATAGCCACTCATCTTTACAACGCTATGACTCCGCTGCACCATCGTAACCCGGGTGTGGTGGGTGCGGTGCTTTCTACGGAGAGTATTTGGGCAGAAATTATTTGTGATTTGGTGCATGTTCATCCAACGGCAATTAAGACGGCGGTTATGGCAAAAGGGCCGGAGAAAACGGTTTTAATAACGGATTCTGTTGCGGCGGCAGGGCTGCCCGATGGAGGGTATGCAGTTGGAGATGTACGCGTAATAATGAAAGATGGCGTCTGCCGTACGCCAGACGGCAATCTTGCGGGCAGCAGCGTTAGGCTTATAGACTGTGTGCGTAATATGCATGAAAAGGTGGGTGTAAGCTTTGCCGATGCGGTTACTATGGCCACAATTGCACCTGCGCGAGCCATTGGACTTGATGCTTCTATCGGGTCACTTGAAAAAGCAAAGAACGCGGACATTATTGCCATAGACGACAATTTTAATGTTCGATTTGTAATGGTTGACGGAGTGATTAAAAAGCCGCTATAATGTAACTATAAAGGCCTATATTGCCTAGAGTCTGCTGTCAAGGTAATGTTGCAACCCCCTATGTGGCAGACTTATATTAAACCGAAAGGACAGATGAAATAAAATGACAGTTTTAAACGGAATACAGCAAGTAACGGTTCTTGCAAATGGCGCGCCGTCGCCATTTGGCACACCTGCCGGCACACAGCCTGCCGCCGGGGCACCACAAACAGGTACAGTAGCAGCACCGGTATACGTGCCGCAAGGCGAACAAGATGCACCCGGAGGATTTTTTGGCGGCGGCGGTTCGTTATTTCTTATATGGGCGTTGGTTATCGGCGTGTTTTGGATGCTAATGATTCGCCCACAGCGTAAACGCGAGAAAAAATTGAAAGAACTACAAGCAAGCATTAAAACCGGCGATAATGTAGTAACAAACAGCGGAATGTACGGACGTGTAGCAGATGTTACGGCAGAATGCTTTGTTGTGGAGTTAGGCATTGGCGGGCGTTCGGTTAAAATACCTATGCGCAAAACAGATGTGCTGGGCATTGCCGAGCCTAACCTGTCACCGGCTGTTGAAGTTGTGTAAGCAGATTTAGGATTTTATACAAAAAAGCAGAAAAATTCGGGGTTTTGCCCCATAATAGAGGAGGCGATATATTATGTTGCAACTTTGTATTATTTTGTTGGTAGTAGGCGTTCTCGCGCTTGTACTGGAACTTTTGATGCCGGGATTTGACTCTTTTGTAAGCGGTATCATAGGTGTGCTGGCTCTTATCGCATCGGCGGTTTTGGCCGTTATGTTTGTGCCGGGCGGTTGGATTTTTGTCGGTATAAATTTAATGGTATTGGCGGTATGTGCTCATTTTATGTATCGCTATATCAAAAGAGGGCAGTTTAACGGCAAAATTGTATTGAACGAGGCTTTGGTTGATGACTTGCCTCAGGTGGACTACGGAAGTTTGCTTGGTAAGGAAGGCCGGACGATTACATTGCTTCGCCCAAGCGGTGAAGTGGACTTTAACGGCACGCGAGTAGAGGCTACCGCAGGCGGCGAAATGGTTGACCGCGGTGTTAAAGTACGTGTTGATGAAGTGCAGGGGACTAAAATTGTTGTTAGTGTTGTGCACAGCAATTAGCTTGCGGTAATACAAGAAAAATTTAATTCCCTAAATATAAGGAGGACATTATCATGTTTCTAGCAACCACTACAATGAACGAATTTGGCGTTGGTATGCCATTTCTTGCAGCAGTAATTGCAATTGCAATTGCGGTAATCATTTTCTTGCGGTTTGTACCTGTTGGGCTGTTTATAGCGGCATTCTCCAGCGGTGCAAAAGTTAGTATTTTCTCACTAATTGGTATGCGTTTGCGTAGGGTTGCGCCTTATAAAATCGTGTTGCCACTTATTAAGCTCACAAAAGCTGGTATTCCCATACCCATTTCACAGCTTGAGGCACATTTCCTTGCAGGTGGCCGTGTAGACGCGGTTGTAAACGCGCTAATAGCCGCGCATCGCGCAAAACTTGAACTCCCATTTGAACGTGCCGCGGCAATTGACCTTGCGGGTCGCGATGTTTTTGAAGCGGTTCGCATGAGTGTTAACCCAAAAGTTATCGAAACACCGACAGTTTCCGGCGTAGCGATGAATGGTGTTGAAGTCAAAGTAGTTGCCCGTGTTACGGTACGCACCAACATTGAGCGTCTTATCGGTGGTGCGGGTGAGGCAACAATTATTGCCCGCGTTGGTGAAGGTATCGTTACCACGGTAGGTTCTGCTTCCACCCACCGCGAAGTGCAGGAAAACCCAGACAATATCTCCAAAACAGTTTTGGCCAAAGGGCTTGACGCCGGTACCGCGTACGAAATCCTTTCCATTGATATTGCGGACATCGACATCGGCCGCAACATAGGTGCGTCGTTGCAAATAGACCAAGCCGAAGCCGATAAAAAAGTGGCGGAAGCAAAGGCAGAAGAACGCCGTAGCCTGGCGGTGGCCGAAGAGCAGGAAATGCGCGCAAAAGTACAGGAAATGCGTGCAAAGGTAGTAGCATCCGAAGCCGAAGTACCGCTTGCGTTGGCAGAAGCGTTGCGTAACGGCAACATGGGTTTTATGGATTACTTGAACATGAAAAACAAGCAGGCCGATACAAAAATGCGCGAGAGCATTGGTGGTATGGAAATAGAAATGTCTGCTAAGCCTGTGAAGTAAAGTGGAAGAATAAAGCGCGCTTGCGTGCGTATAAAACCAAAAGCCAATATCATGAAACATTGTGATATTGGCTTTTGTGTATTATATGCCAGAGTGTAAATTTTCCATGATGTGCCACTTGACATGTACGTGCACATATGGTATAAGGTTGATAAGTTTTGTTGCGCACAAAAACATACTCATTGCAACTATGTAAACCATGTTGTTTTATCATCCAAGAAAAAAAGGAGGTTAAAAATGCTGAAAGCTAAAAAAATAATTTCGGTGTTATCGCTTTTTGTTGTGATGTCGCTTTTCTCATCTGTTTTGGCACATGCATATAGTACAATTGCGGTGGAAGAAGCACTTGAAGTAACTACACTTAACGCTACACCTGTTTGCCCCAATGAGTTACTCCTTCAGGTGTCAAACAAAGAGAATACGGGAAGAGGCGTTATTGACGAGGAACGTGACCTGTTGTTGCAACGGTTGAATGAAGCTGCTTTGCGTGGCGAACTTGTTTACGTAGCTAATTTCTATATCACCTTTGTTGGTGATGGCATTATAATCAACGATGGTGTTGCCCCCAGAAATCCATTCATGTTTGAACGGTTGAGGGGTACTGCCTTTCTTTTTAACAATGGAGTGGGGTGGCAACTCATGAACGTAGATCAACCCATGCGTACTACCCGGCTGGATAGCGCAGTTGCAGAATTGCTTGGGGATGTTGGTGGAGGCTTTATCAATCTGATTAGCCGCGATACGCTTACAGGGCGTAACATAGCCCCCGGCGAGTCGGTTTATCTCAACACTATTGGCAGCAGATGGAACGAAGGTACGCTTGGGGTGTCAGAAAATGGACGCCATTTTCACATAGTACGTGTGCGTTCACCTTGGCCTATTTGGTAGGGCGCCTCGTAGCATAAATCGCAATTATTTTTTTAAAGGCAGGGGATTTTTATGAAAAAACTAAGTGGTTCGAAGTTCGCCCTGATTTTTGTTACTACAATGCTCTTTTTATCTGGTTTTGCATATGCAGCCATAGACGAGGTTAACTTAAATATTAGACCAAACACCTCAAACGCACCTATAATACTCGATGCTGTTCCGGCATGTCCGGATAAATTGCTGGGGCAGTTGATTTACGAACATATCGGAACCGAAGATGAGGGATTTAACATATTGGTGCAAAGGCTGACAGAAGCAAGTTTGCGTGGAGAGCCTGTTTATACGTCTACTTTCTATTTTGCAGATGAAAACATTGTGGATGGTGAGGGCAATAACCTTGCGCATACAAATAACGTAGACATATATCACAGTGCAGCGGTTGGTACTTTTATAGAACTCGAAGCTGTACCTGCTTGTCCTAATGAATTGTTGGCGCAAATGCTTGCCGACAGGCGGGGTAATGCTTACGCAAACGACAGCTGTGATATATTAATCCAGCGGCTAACAGACGCCAGTTTGCGTGGCGAAACGGTTTATGTGGCAACCTTCTATTTTACAGACGATGGGGTTGTACTTGGCGGCGATGCCGCAGCCAGGAATCCATTTATCTTCCAACGATTAAGAGCTACCGCAATCTTTTTTGCAAATGGGGTTACTTGGTCGCTCCACAATGTGGATGTACCCAGAGCACCCACCAGAATAGACCATGCATCTGCGGAGTTAACAGGTTTGGGGCTTAATTTTGTTTTAGACAGGCAAGTAATGTCGGGGCGTACCGTGGCACCCGATGAAACAGTTCATTTGCATCTTTTTAACTTTTCCAACTTCCCGTGGAGCATGGCTTCCCTTGGTGTGACTGAAAACGGACGCCATTTTCCAACAGTAGGTGTACTTGCGCCATAGCCATATAAAAACCCGCCGCAGTTTTTGCAAGAAGCAAAAACTACGGCGGGTTTTTTATCTGCTAGGAAATTGCTCTGTACGAGACGCGCGGCGCGGGAAACGTTCACTTCGTTCACTGCGCCTAATGCGGCGAAGCCGCTTTTTTATATGCTAGGAAACTGCTATAAAATGGAAGCATGAAAAAAGAGCGCGCAAAGCTGAAGGTTTTAAAAGGGAAAAATCAGGAAAAGATTAGGAGCTCAAGTCAGGAATCATAGTGCCAGCACAGT
>Ga0136643_10000233_pt1 | contig 59113 bp, 56 predicted proteins | sample TergutLab28metaG_FD_96883 | JGI IMG/M metagenome (GOLD analysis project Ga0136643, IMG submission 96883) | Labiotermes labralis P1 segment gut microbial communities from Petit-Saut dam, French Guiana - Lab288 P1 (version 3) (version 3) | ecosystem: Host-associated > Arthropoda: Insects >... | reverse complement strand
CCGTGAGTCGTCCCATACCCGCAAATCTGGTGAAGATTGAGGCAGACAATTTGCACCATATCCGAAGCGAGTCCGGGATGTGCTCGCTGTGCCGCCTCATAGCCAACATACAAGACGATATGCCCTGACGACCGTGTATTCGAGACAATCAACACATCTCCGGGCATTAGTTCATCTCTCGACACGGCATCCGGGAACCTGCCCAACTCTAGCCACCGATCACTTGCTCGTAAATAACTAAGCTGCGTCCCTGTGTACCCCGCAGAAAAAGTATCGTCGGCTCCAGCCCAGCGGATCGCAGTCGCCACGGCTCTATCACAGCTATTCCAAGGGGGCGGCATATTCAATAGAGCTGTCCCAAGGTTGATGCCCTGAGCCAACCTACTATTAAAAATAGCCTCTGAAGCATTGCGGGCAGCTTCTGTCGCCGCCTCTTTGGCAAGCTCGGTTACAAACGCATCGCCACCCCCGGTCACTGCCGCGATATCATCGCCTTTTTTCGCATAATCTGACGGCGAATCCAGCACCAACGATTTTAGAGGAACATAAGCAGCACAAGCAATAATGCGAAGATGCGAGTTTTCGTACCTTTTCTTTTGGTGTACATAGATTACTCCTTTACTACAATAAGATTACGGTGGGGCACGGCAACCAGCCGTGTCCTTATCCGTTTTGTTGCCTAAGCTACAATAAGAGGGCGAAATGGCCTGACGCTTACTCCTTAGGATTGAAGCATCCGGAAATGAAACAGTCAGCCATCCTCTTGTTGTAGCGTTCGGTATTGGCAGGTTGAGCCTTGCGCTCATGTGACCCAGTAAATTGAATCGGCAATAAAGAACTAGGTGGTCGCCAATCGCGCAAATCAATTTTCTGGAGGTATCAGTATGAACGCAGTAGGAATCAAATACAGGAAGATATTGTGAGCGATCAAATATCGCTGAAAGAGTTACTGACCCGTTTACGGGTGAGCCTGTGAAAAAAGGCAAATAGAAACCGCCCCCGTTAGGGGGCAGCCATGAAAACTTGATGCGGTTGACAGAACCATTCAACAGCCTTGAGGCTTTGCTAGTAACTGGGCCTCATAGGCCCGAGCAAGCCACCCGTTTTACGGGTGGTCATGACTTGCTAAGATCAAGAAATACCACTATTTACAAACAGTAAAGCACGGTATATACTGATTTCGACACAGAGGAAGTAAAATCGGAGACGGTTTGCCAATACTCTCCCGAGAGGGGGTGAGGCTGATGGGGTACATAGTTACTGCCATAGTCGCGTGCTTGGACTTGATGTTTCGAGTGTACAAGTACATAAAAAGCGACAACCGCCCACCCGACCAAGAGTAGCGGTTGTCTTAATCACTAGATAAGGCAAACCGTCTCACGGTTTTCCTCTGTGTCATTATTATACCACAACAATAGGCGCTTGTGTCAACATTTTTTAGAAAATAATCAGTTGAATAAAAAACACAGAATAACCGGAAAGCATTCCGATTATTCTGTATCCTCCAGATCGCCTAATGCAAAGACGTAATCAAAAGCCCGACAACAATTCCCAGCAGAGCCGCGAATGTAGTGATGCGGCTTCTCGTTATAATCGAAGATTGCGGCAAAATCTCCCCAAAGACCACATAGAACATCGCACCCCCGGCACCGGTTAGCGCAAGGGCGAGTGTTGTATCAGAGATACCGCCGACCATCATGCCGATTACACCGCCAATGACTGTCGGTACACCGGATAGTGCCGTGAGGACAACAGCTTTCCCTCTTGAAAATCCACCGCCGATGAGGGGCGCTGCAATTGCCATACCTTCCGGAATGCAGTGCAGCGCGATTACAAGGGAAAGGATGACACCCATACGAATATCATGGGTTCCTGCAGCACCGATGGCGATGCCTTCGGGCAGGTTATGCAATGCGATTGCAATCAGCATAATCATCCCAGAGCGGAGAAGTGCTGGACTATTGACCAACTCATTCTCATGATAAATCCCCGCTTGAGAGATATGTTTCTCTAAGCTGTCTCCATCCTTGATCGTAACCCGGTCTAATATCCGATTCAAGACCATGACAACGCCCACCCCGAGAGCGAGTCCCAAAACAGAGATGCCAATCCCGGCAAGTTCAATGCCCTCAGGTATCAGCTCAAAACTGACAACACTGATCATAACCCCGCCGGCAAAGCTGAGCACCCAACACATGGTTTTAGGCGAAATCTTGCCCAGCAAGGCGGCGGTAATTCCGCCAATCCCCATACCAACAACTCCGGCTAAAGTTGATAATAAAATAATTTCCATAATTAATTCTCCCTGATACTCAATCTAACAGTGATGATATATTTCCAGTTAGCTTATGCTAACAATCACATGTTAGCATAAGCTAACTGATTCGTCAATAGTTTTTACAAAAAAAGAGTGTCCTGTCATAAATGCAATGACAGGACACTCTTTTTGCTCTACTTGTGTTCGTGATTGTTGATGTGATCCATACAGTAACAATGATACCCATCACAGCGGGAGCAGTATCGGAACTCCATGTCCGGATAATCTGTGTCCGTCTTGCCGCAGACTTCACATTTACGCTTATAGGCCCGCGCCTCTTGCTTTTGTTCCACTTTCTTCTTCGCACGATGGAAGTTGATTGCTGCTTTGTTGGTTGGTTTATGCTGAGAGCTGACCTGCCCGAACAAAGTCCTGCCGCAGAAGAGCAGATAGGGGATGAGCAGTACGAATGGGAGGAAATTAAGCGGATAAAAACCGCGTAATTCCCAAAGCAGATCATACAAGAGCGCACCGCCCATGAGTATCCCGAGCAGACCGGCACGGATGGGGACTAAAAAATATAGTTGGAATGTGGAATCGGAAGACAGTGTGATGAACGCCAAAATAAGAAAAGTCTGGATAAAGTAACCGCTTACAAAAATAACGGTCGCCCAGGAAAAGGCAGGCGCAACAAAATGCACAATCATTCCAGCTCCGGCCAGGGTGATGATATTAAACAAGATATAAAGATTAAACTTCGCCGTCCCCCACGCTCGCTCTAGGGAGGTGCCGAGCATATAGGCGACATACAAAGAGACCACAACCCAAATCGGATTGCTCTGTGAGGGAACAAAGATAAAGGAAATGAGCCGCCAAACTTCACCCTCTAAGATAGAATGCGAAGAAAAGACCAACCATGTCGTGAGCGTTGCATCATCAAGTACCACCCCGACAATAAAGACAAGACCTGTACCAAAAACAAGCAGCCGCATGAGATGCGGAATCCCGAAGCGGGGGAAGCGGGTGCAAAAGCGATCAATGAAGCGCATGGAAAACCTCCTAATAAGATGACCTTGGAATAAGATATAGTTTATATCAGTTTGGTGAGAAAGTCTAGCTAAAAATAGTCGAAACCTTTGGATGTCATTCCGAATGACATCCGTTGCGAGAAAGATAGACTTTTGACTTTGGGTATGGTAGAATCCTTTTAAATGCAAAAAAGAGGGTAGTGCGAATGGGAAAGCGCATCATAACTTGGAAGCGAGCAATTGTCTGTCTTACTGCAATTATCTTGATAGGATTCGGCTTACTTGTAACATGGTCTTTGTTGCTCCCTGGACATCGCCCACCAGAGCCAGAGCGCGTTGAAATAGACAATTTCATCGGGCGCCAAATCGAGATGATCTTAGGCGATGATCATTACCAAAACTTCTACGAATTCATTGTGGTGTATGAAGAAACAGATCTCCACCCCGCAGGCACCATTATACGCCAGAACCCTGCCGCCGGACGCACAGTCCTCGCAAGTCAAGATGGCATGTCCCTTGTCCGCCTATATGTTGCCACACCATAAGCGGCGTGAACAGCTAAAGATCAGACTTTGTACAGAACAAGACTTGAAAGATGAAACTCTCATCTCTCAAGTCTTAATTTATCCACTGCCAGCAAAAAAGAGAGTGGGTAAAGATAGTGCCTGTGTGAAACGGCAGCTTGTAGGGGCGGGGTTGCCCGCATCAGCTAAAAATAGCATCTTGAGAAAAAGGTCAAAACGTGATACAATGTCTAAAATTGTGCATACGCCCAAGAGGGCAAAGAAAGGAACACAAGTTTCATGCCAAATCGAGTATTTACATCAGAATCCGTCACCGAAGGGCATCCGGATAAAATTTGCGACCAAATTTCAGACGCGGTGCTGGACAATATCTTAGCCCAAGACCCCGCCGCCCGTGTGGCTTGCGAAACAGTCTGCACAACGGGACTGGTTTTCGTCATGGGCGAAATCACCACAAACTGCTATGTAGACATCCCGAAAGTCGTCCGCGAAACTGTGGACAAAATTGGGTATAATAAACCCGAGTTCGGCTTCGATGCTGCTTCCTGCGCGGTGATGACCAGCATTGACGAGCAAAGCGCGGACATCGCAATGGGTGTAGACTCTGCCATGGAGACAAGAGAATCCGGCAGCGGCGACGATCTGGACAAAATCGGCGCAGGTGACCAAGGCATGATGTTCGGCTTCGCTTGCGATGAAACGAAAGAACTCATGCCGGCCCCCATCTCTTACTCACACAACTTGGCAAGACAACTAGCGGCAGTCCGCCGCAGTGGCGAGCTACCATTTGTCCGCCCGGACGGAAAGAGCCAAGTGTCGGTGGAGTACAACAGCACAGGCGAGATCGAACGAATCGCCGCCGTTGTGGTATCCACCCAGCACGACCCGGATGTATCTCTCGAAGCCGTACGCGAGGGTGTGCGCGACTGTGTGATCACCCGCGCACTTCCCAAAGAGCTTCTGGATCACAAGACCAAAATCTACGTCAACCCAACCGGTCGCTTCGTCACAGGCGGACCTGTAGGAGATTCCGGTCTGACAGGACGCAAGATCATCGTTGACACCTATGGCGGTGTGGCAAGTCATGGCGGCGGCGCTTTCAGCGGGAAAGACCCGACAAAAGTAGACCGTTCCGCTGCGTATATGGCGCGTTATATGGCGAAAAACATCGTAGCGGCAGGGCTTGCCCGCCGTTGCCAGATCGAGATCGCCTATGCCATCGGTGTGGCGCATCCGGTTTCCATTTACCTCAACTCCGAGGGGACAGGCAAGCTGGATGACAGAAAGCTGGAAGAAATAATCAGCCATGAGTTTGACCTCCGTCCGGCAAGTATTATCAATTACCTAGACCTCCGCCGTCCCATCTATCAGCAGACGGCGGCATACGGTCATTTCGGACGTTTAGACCTAGACCTCCCCTGGGAGCGCACAGACATGGTCGAGCGTCTCGCGGCGTATCTCTAATGGACAAGCGACACAAAGGAAGAGGGCACGCGCCCCGGCATGTCCGTCCAGAGGGATTGGAAGATAGACGCGGCTTTCAAGAACAACTGGACGAAGGTATCATCCTGGGTCGAAACGCCATCTTAGAAGCCATCGAAGCGGGACGTGCCATTGATAAGGTTTACATCGCAAAAGGCGAAGTAGACGCGGGACTCCGACACCTAGCCTCCATCGCTAGGGAGGCATCAGCCGTTGTTGTGGAGACCGATAGACGCAAGCTAGATGCCATGAGCCGAAACGGCGCACATCAAGGCGTAGTCGCCATGGCGGCAGTGAAAGCTTATTGTGAGCTGGAAGATATCCTGCAAATTGCCAAGGAACGGGGAGAAGACCCGCTGATTGTCATCTGTGACGAACTCTCTGATTCCCACAATCTAGGTGCCATCATCCGCACAGCAGAAGCAACGGGGGCGCACGGCATCGTTATCCCCAAGCGCCGCAGTGCTGGGATTACACCCATTGTACAAAAAACCTCAGCCGGAGCAGTGAATCACATGCCCGTAGCCCGGGTTCCAAACCTGACAGCGGCGATCAAAACTCTACAAAAAGAGGGACTTTGGATCTACGGTACCTCCCCGGACGGAGAACACAGCTTATGGGAGACAAACCTCACAGGCCCAATCGCCCTAGTGATCGGTAGTGAGGGAGACGGCATGGGTCGGCTTGTGACCGAGCATTGTGATCATCTGATAAAAATCCCCATGGTGGGTCGAGTCGGATCACTGAATGCGTCCGTTTCGGCGGCTTTGATGTTATATGAAGTTGTACGGCAGAAGTCAGGTGCGAAGTAGGAAAAAACCAATGTAGGGGCGACTTGTAGTCGCCCGCGGGTTACAGTTTACTTGGCAGTGAGGACATGGGCGACTACAAGACCCCTACCAAGTGTATCAAACACCATACACAGAATATATCCAAAAGCAAGCCAAACATTGGAGGACAGTATGAACGAGAATCCAAAAGACAATCTGGAAACAGAAGAGACGGAAGAGGGTCTGTCTCTAGAGGCAATCTTAGCTGAATACAAAGGGGAAGCAACCATCGCGGGCGAAAAGAAGCGCTCGAAGGATGACCTAGACCAGCAGGCAGACCAAATCCTGCGTGAGGTCATGGGCGAGCTTGGGGTAAAGCCCCCAAGGCCCCCAGAGCAGACAGACCCACCAATGGTGCCACCCATCCCGGCACCGGAGCTTGCGCCTGCCCAGCCGACCATCCAGTTGCCTGTGCTTCCCAAAACTGAGACGACTGCGCCGCCTGCGGTACAGGAAACACAGACAATTCCAGAGATACTGCCAAAGCAGATGGAGCATCCGCGCCACAAACTTGAAGCCGGTATGGTAGTAGAAATTCCCATGCCGCCAATGAGAGAAGAACCGACAGTCGAGCCGGAGAAAGCCCACACAATCGCGGATCAAATCGGCTTAGATCAGGCCGCTTTCGTTGATCCAGATGCTGAGCAAGAAGTAGACGTAACACCAGAGACACCGCCTACATCCATCAGCGAAGCTGATTGGCGTGCCTATGCAAAGGAGATGGAAACAGACGCATACGCAGATCCAGAAGCCCGCATAGATGATGAAGACGATGAGAAACTAGGCTTCTTCAGCCGCTTCCGCCGGAAAGAGAAAGGCGAGGGAGATGACACGCGCGCATCAGACTTCGACGACCAAGAGGGCGAGTATGACAAAGATGCCTTTGCAAAAGATGAGCTAAACTTAAGGCAAGCAGCTGGGCTCTATGGAAAAGGCGTGAACAGACTCCAAATCCGTGGAATGCTCACCATTCTACTCTCACTCCTGATGTTACTCTTCACCGCAAGAGGAGACGCAGATTTGAGTCTGCCCTTTATGCTAAACAGCACCGGCGGTGTCACCGCGGCACTGCTTAGCATGCAAGCCCTTGCCATGTTACTCACATCCGAAGTGATTGCAACGGGTCTCATAGATATCGCCAAACGCCGCCCCGGCGTGGAGACTTTAGTGACAGTGGCGGCTCTTGCTTCCATCGGCGATGCAATCCATGTCTTGGTTGCGGGCACTGCCGGACGCGGGCTTCCTTATTCTGCGGTTGTGGCCTTTGCCTTGGGCACAACACTTCTCGGCATTAAGAGTGTACGCAACGCCACAAAGACAACATTCCGTACAGCAGCGACAAAGCAAGAGCCATATGTTGTCGCAAGCAAATACGGCGCAATAGACAAAGGTTTTGCACTCTACAAAGCCCGCCTAGAGACAGAGGGCTTTATCCGCAAGACACAGCAGATGGATTTTTCTGAGCATCTCTATAGTATGGCAGCGCCGCTTCTCATTGTTGCGTCCGTAGTTTTCGCCCTCCTTGCGGCCCTTGGCGGTATGGGTGATATCTGGACAGCCATCCATCACTTCGCCGGGATGACCGCTGTGAGCGCATCTTTTACCGGACTTCTGGCATATGGGATTCCGTTCTCACTCCTATCCAGAAAACTCGCCAAAGTGGGCGCGGCTCTGGCAGGATTCGGCGGTGCGGCAGAGGTAAGCGAAGCCGCCGGAGTCATTATCACAGACAATGACGTGTTTCCGCCTGGAACTCTGTCTTTGAACGGGGTCAAAGTTCTAGAAAAAATGAATGAAGAAAAAGTGGTCACCTACACTGCAAGTATCATCCTTGCTTCCGGCTGTGGGCTGTCTAATGTATTTCAAGATGTATTGGAGAAACAAAAATTTGATCTTTTGCCCGTGGCAGACCTTGCCTGTTTTGAGGGCGGCGGAATCGGCGCAAAAGTAAACGGGGAAGATGTCATCATCGGTGGAGCAAGCCTCATGAACTTGATGGGCATCCGCTTCCCTCAGAGCCTAAACGTGAAAAATGCCGTATATACCGCCATAGGCGGCGAGCCTGCCGGTGTATTTGCAATCAATTATACCCCTCTTAACTCCGTGAAAGAGGCGCTACTCAGTCTGCTCCACTCCAAGACCCATCCGCTCTTTGCCGTGCGTGATTTTAATGTGACACCCATCATGCTCCAAACAAAGTTCCAAATCTCAACAGACAAGATCAACTTCTTGACCTACGAAGAACGTTATAACCTAAGCGATCTGGAACCGGATCCCCAAGGAAAGCCTTTCGCCATCATCACACGAGAGGGGCTCGGCCCCTTGGCAGATGTGATCGTAGGCGGGAAGCGGCTGAAGAATGCCGTTGTGCGCAATACAATCCTCAGCATTGGCTCTTCTGTGGTCGGGCTTTTTCTGCTCCTAAGCTTCTTCTGGACAGGCGCCGCTGAGACAGTAAATGCGGCAAACCTATTCTACTATCAAGCGGCGTGGCTCCTTGTCATGTATCTCTTGTCGCGGACTGTTACCTTAGACTAAGAAAAAAGGGCGTGAATCCACGCCCTTTTTTGCTCATGCGATTAAATCCTTACTTGTGACAAATGCCTCGGCTGTCATGATCACGCCCAATTTATAGCCATACAGGAGATGTTGCACCGCAGTGAGACTGCTTGCCTCAATGTGCGCGTCAGCAAGCTTTTCCAGAAGCTTCGCTTCCTCCGGATTGAGCTCTTCGAGTAGTTTCTCATTGATCCTGCCCACGAGTGCGTTTGCCTCTCTTAGTTCGGAGTTTTTTGTGTAAGACTGCTCTCCTGGATTGATGTTGCCATAGGCAAATTCTTCCAATATGCTTCGCATATGCGTGCTACCTCCTTGATTTTTTGAATTTGGCGTGGTAAGTTTAGGCAATGGAGCTATGCATCTATCTCGAAACAAGTTCAAAGTGGATGTGTGTTCATTATGCACGTTCACATAGAACGTGTCAATGCCTTTTTATAATTTTTTAAGGAGTTGGTGTTTGTGCCTACTTTTGCCGATAGGTTAAAGGAAATACGAAAAGCAAAGGGTGTTACGCAAAAAGCCATGGCTGAACATCTCGGCATGACTGAGCAAGCCTACCAAAAGTATGAATATGCTATGCGTGAGCCAAACCACGAGACAACGATCAAACTTGCCGACTTCTTTGATGTCAGCACAGACTATCTCCTAGGCCGCTCGGACAAGCCCGAACGACAGTAAAAGACCACAATACCCCAACCGTGGGATGCTTGCACAAACAGGTATCCAACAAATGAGGCATCAGTGGAACGACAAACTTTCGTTCTAGCTCGGTCTCTTCATTAGACCTTGACCTAAGGGGTTCTTAGGGGCGAAGCCCTTAAGCCAGTTTTTGGTTTCTTTTGTCTGGTACAAAAGAAACTCGCCCGCAGGCGAAACAAGCCCCATCGGAGACGACCTGAAAAAGAACAAGGAGGATAAAAGTATTGAAACGACGACTAATCCCACTCACGCTTCTGCTATTACTACTCCTACCCGCCTGCACCGGAATCTCAGCAAACACCCCGGCACCTTTCTGGGAACTGGCAACAGAAACCCCAACGCCCACACCTAAACCAAGCCTAGAACCCACCCCAGAGCCCGAACCGGAACCAATCGAAATCAGAATCCAATTCGCCGGCGACATCCTACTCCACAGAGGCCCAATAGACGCAGCCAGAATCGGCGAAAACACCTATGACTTCAGACCCTTCCTGCGAGACATCAAACCCTTCATCGACGGAGACCTGGCAATCGTCAACATGGAAACCCCGGTAGACGTACTGGGCGGCAATCAAGACATCACCACCTTCCCGCTGTTCAACGCCCCCTTTGAAATACTGGAAGCCCTGCAATACGCAGGATTCAACCACCTAATCGCCGCCAACAACCATTCCTTCGACAGAGGCTTTGACGGACTCGTCGCTACCGCAGAAAATTTTGAACGTGTGGGACTAGACTTCACAGGAATATACGTGGATCAAGAGGCCTTCCACATCCCAACGATTCTCGATGTAAAGGGCATCCAAGTGGGCATCATCGCCTATACAGACTCCGTCAACGGCTTGGAATCGTTGGTACCAGCCGAAATGCGGCCCTATGCTGTACGGCGCTTCCGCTCCCATGTGGTGGACGATGTCCCCGCTATGGCGGCAGATATCGCAAATTTGCGTGCGGCAGGCGCGGAAGTGGTCATCGTTTCCCTCCATTGGGGTGCTGAATACGTGGATGCACCTACAGAGATGCAAAGACAAATAGCCAGAGGTCTCGTCGATGCGGGGGCAGATGTAATCATGGGGAACCACGCCCATGTCATTCAGCCCATCGAATGGCATGAGCGCGAAAACGGCAGCCGAAGCCTCATCATATACTCCCTAGGCAACTTCCTAGCTGATCAGACAAGGCTAAGCACACCAATCGAAAGAACCCAGTTCGGCAAACTGGTCAGTCTGCAAGTGATCAGAGAGCCGAACGGTGAAATCAGATTGGGCGTGTGTGAGGTACTCCCGACTCTATGTATGCGAGATCGGAACGGCAACACCCTGGGTATCGTTGACGGCATCAGTGTAATGCCATTGATAGACGGTGAGCTGCCGGATTTTGTAAGCAGCGAAGATCTCCGCGCCTGGGGCAGACGCGCTTATGAACATGTTGTGAGAATCGTGGGTGAAGAATTTATCGTCCGCGCTCCTGTGTAACCTTGGAGCCTCCACGCCAACAAAACAGAGAGCCTCAACTGCATGGTTGAGGCTCTTTGTTCGCTTGAAAAATCGTGTCGATTGTTGTATAATGCAAGCCTGATGTTTGCGCAGCAGACATCGCAATATGGGATTGCCGTTTTGGCGGTATCGGAAACCCGACTCTTGGATTGTTTTGCGATTCTATGAGAGGAGGGTGATGCACATGGTGGAATACATACTTTCTGAAACATTAAGTATGTTCATCTATGCACTTATTCCTCTGCTTCTTCATTTGCTGAAGTATAAGGATAAATAAGCCGAGCACGCCAAGCTAATGTGCTAGGCGTGCTCTCATTCCCAAGTGTTGGGGATCGTGCCGTCTTACCACAAACGGCAGTCCCTTTTATATTGCCAGTATACCACGAAGTGAAACAACTGTCAATGCAGCGAATTACTCCGGTCATATTCTATTTTAATTAAAGCTGCTTGTGTGTCCCCCGCCGTAGGCGGGGGACACACGTTCAAACAACTATTTTAGAGCACAACCAATCACTCCCGATCGATCGACTTCCGATAAGTCGCAATATTCGGCCAATAGAGCACGGCCGAAACTACAGCACTGGCAGTCACAATCAAAAGCATGGCATAGATAGAGTAGCGGGGAAGTGCCGGGGCAAGGGCAATGACAATGGCAGTGAGGTAAAACAGTACAGTTGTCACTTTTCCAAACAAACGCGCCCCTTCAAGTTTAACACCTTTTGTATAGAAGTACGCGCCCAAAATCAGCATAACAATTTCTTTGCATACGAGTATCGTGACAAAAAGCCAAACAAATCCACCCAGTCGGAGCGCAAACAGTACGCAAATCGTGATCTGTGTCAGCTTATCTGCAAGCGGGTCAAGCACTTTGCCAATCGGGCTCATCCACCCAAACCGCCGAGCTAAGAAACCGTCCAGAAAATCAGAAAATCCGGAGAGTATCAGTATGAGGGCAGCAAAAAACATCTCTCCTTGTAAAACAAAATAAATCAGGAAAGGAATCAGCAGTATTCGCAGTGAAGATAAGATGTTTGGGATATGCCGCATAAATATAAATGAACCTCTCCGATAAAACGCAAAATAAACAAGCGGTACTGCAAAAACATAAAGCAGTATAAATCATTTGACAGTATAGCATAAATCACGCCCTTTGCCTAGGACTTAATTTATGCTATACTGAAACAAGCAGAGAAAAAGGTGGAGTGTCTTGTGTTAGAAAAACTCAAACAGATCCCACGGCCGGGGTTACGCAATATCAAAACGGCGCTTACAGCAACCCTTTGTATCATTGGCTACACCCTAGTCGGACAGATTGAGGGTTTCCCTTTACAAACCGAGGGTCTGCCTCTTGCTTGCATTGCCATTTTCATCAGTATGCAAGACTCAGTCGATAAAACATGGAAAGTCGGTAAAGACCGCGCACTTGGCACCTTGTTGGGCGGCATATTGGCAAGCCTAGTGGGGCTTATTCGCGTGATAGAGCAAGACCTGATCGTCCTGGCAGTCGCGGCATTTGCAGGAATTATGCTATACATCTTCGTCTGTAGCCTGCTCAAAATTGAGGGCAGCATCGTGATCGGATTATCCACCTATATTATCATCGTTTTCGGCCCACAAGCTGGCTATATAGAGCCGGTTCAACTCGCCTTCAACAGAACCCTAGACACCATGATTGGACTTGTCCTTGGCGGCACAGTTAATGCACTCATTTTCCGCCCCAGACCGGAGCGCCATCGCGGCAACGAGGCGGTGAATCCTGTGTTCCATTATGTGATACAAAAGGAAGACCACCAAAAAACTATAAAATGGGGCGGCGGCGAGACAAAAGAGCTTTACATCTATCCGGAAGATGCCATCTACCAAGAAGAACAGTTTGGCTTCCGCATCGCCGTAAGCCGGGGAGAGTTGGAGCGTTTGCGAAAGTTTGAGGGCTATAAACGGCAGATCATGCTCTTAGACGGAGAAATCTGCCTCACACATAGAGAGCAACACAGCATTACACTAGCCGCCTATGAGCAAGATGTCGGCCTGGGAGACTGGGACACACTCTGTGAGGGTTGCGGAACAGAGGTCAGCCTGCTCACAAACGATGCCTTCAGCGGCAAGATGGATGTCCTCAGCAAGGGTGCGCAAGTGGAGAAGACAAACGGGGAATTTGTGTCCTTCTACTGTCTGGAAGACGGCGTAAAAGTCAGCCTAAAAAACGGTGCGTATACCTACAAAGAAGAGTGTGCCAAGGGCGATTATCTGATCATCAGCTGGTTTGAAAATGGGACAGAACAGTACAAAGTCACAATTGATTGTGAAGAAAGCGCAGATGATGCACCACTGATGCTGATGATTAACTGTAAACATGAATAAGCATTGTAGGGGACGCACACTCGGCGTCCCGCTTCTTTCAACCATATACGATTTTTGTTGACCTGGCATTGTAGGGCCGCGGCGACCCTGACGCGCCGCCTAACCATCACAGGTCACTGGTGGACAGCGCGTCGAGGTCGCCGCACCCTATGAGTACATCTAACACCACCACAGTTTGCGAGGTGAAACTATGTTCAACATACGATACGCATCCAAGCGTGACCACACATTCTGGTCTATCCTTGACCCTGAATTAAGCAAAATTGAGTTCAAGCGAAAAGTCCGAGACAAGCGCGGATACATCATCAGTGTCGATGGCAATCCCATCGGCATCATGAGATACAATTTGTGTTGGGACACAGTCCCTTTCCTCACACTCATCCACATGGAAGAATCCTATCATGGAATGGGATACGGCAAACAGGCAATGCTGTTCTGGGAGGATGAAATGCGTAAGCTTACTTATAAACTGGTCATGACCTCCACGCAAGTTGACGAAGAGGCGCAACATTTTTACAGAAAGCTTGGATACATGGAAAGAGGCAGTATTTTCCTAGACAATACACCAATCGAACAGCCGCAAGAAATGTTCATGCTAAAAATCCTCTAGCGAATCCACGCATCGGGACGAACCCAAATAGCCAATACACGCCTCTCGGCATAGTATGAATTTACTATACTGAGAGGAGTTATCTATGGTTCAGTATCTGATCCTGTGCAGGTCACTGACCTATGCACAAAAAGCGGCGCATGTACTAGAGCGGGCAGGGCTTACCGTGTCCATCCAGCGTGCGCCGAAAGAAATTAGTAAAGAGGGATGTGCCTACTGTGTCAGAGTCTCCGAGCGCAAGATCGAAGCCGCGCTGGACGCATTGCGCACTACAGGTACCCGCTTCGGACGCGTGTATCGCAAAGACCCAGGCGGTACACTGCGCGAGGTATCCCTATGATATATTTTGACGCAGCCGCAACCACCCTACAAAAGCCAGAGACAGTCGCTAGAGCGGTAGGTGAGGCAATCATAAATTTAGCCAGTCCCGGCAGAGGCGGACACAGAGCAAGTATGCGAGCAGCCGAGATCGCCTATTCCTGTAGAGAAGCGGTGGCAGAGCTATTCTCGGTGCCTGATCCCGCACAAATCGTCTTCACCCATAACGCAACCCACGCCCTGAACATGGCGATCAAAAGCAAAGTCAATCCGGGTGATCGCGTGGTAATTTCAGGCTACGAACACAACAGCGTAACAAGACCACTCAAAGCGATCGGTGCAGAGCTTGTAGTTGCACGGTCGGCACTCTTTTGCGAAAAATCCGTGCTGCGCGCATTCAATGAGGCACTCACACCGGACACAAAGTTCCTTGTCCTAAATCATGTCTCTAATGTATTCGGCGCAGTTCTGCCTATAGAACAAATCACTGCAATGTGCAAAGAACGAAATATTCCGTTTATCCTAGACGTCTCCCAGTCAGCTGGTGTGCTTGATATAAACGCAAGTGAACTGGGTGCTGACTTCATCGCCATGCCTGGGCACAAAGGACTATACGGCCCCCAGGGAACAGGCTTGCTCATTTGCAAGGACACACCTGAACGAACGCTCCTAGAGGGCGGCACAGGCAGCGAGTCGCGGCGGCTAGACATGCCGGAAACCTTGCCTGATCGGCTGGAGGTCGGTACACACAATATGCCAGGCATCAGCGGACTATTGGAGGGCATCCGCTTCGTCCAAACGCATAGTGAATGGATTTTACGCCATGAGCGTACACTCCTGCAAAAACTCACAGCGGGACTCCGCCGAGTGCCGGGACTGTATCTCTATGAATCACCGCAAACGCATATGCAAACGGGTGTATTGTCCCTTCGTTTCCCGGACATAGATGTGGAATGTGTCGTCCAGGCTCTCGGCGAACAGGATATTGCCGTACGGGCGGGCTGTCACTGCGCACCTCTTGCCCATGAGTCAGCGGGAACGCTGGAGACAGGTACTGTCCGTGTGAGCTTTTCTGCCTTCAACACGGAGCAGGAAATAGACAGATTTTTGAGCATCTTGGAGGATACAAGAAAAAGACTGCGAAAAACCTAGGAAAACACCTTGTCATGAGGGTAAAATTAGTGTATAATCTAAAGAACGTGTGCCTCAATCAGAAACGGGTATATTGAGGCCGAAAGAGGGTAAAAAAATGGGTATAGGCCAGTATCTTGGGACAGCATGGCAATATATTCGCACATGGGCAGCAACCACCGGCGGTAACATCGGGTTTGCCGCCATTGTTGATATACTGATCATTGCATTTTTGCTCTATAAACTGATCCAGTTTTTGCGCAAAAGCAGGCTTGGGATCATCACGCGCAGTATTGCAATCTTACTCGGCGTCCTCTTTGTATCCGGACGTTTTGGCCTACTTGTCGTACACTATGTCACATCCATGGCGGTAGAACTCGGGATTTTGGCTCTCGTCATCCTCTTTGCGCCGGAGATCCGTCAAAGCTTGGAGCGGATTGGCAGAAAAAACATCATTCCCTTTTGGGGGAAAGAGACAGGCATAAGCAAACGGGATATTGTCATAAACGAAACAATTGCCGCCTGCACACAGATGGCAAAAGAGAAAACAGGTGCCCTGATTGTGTTCGCCAGAGAGAATGGCTTGAAAGAGGAGTCAGAAAAAGCCATTAAGCTGGATGCACGGGTTTCGTCCCAGCTTTTACAGAGTATCTTCTACAATAAAGCGCCCTTGCACGATGGTGCTGTGATCATCCGCGATGACCGCATCGTGAGTGCAGGCTGTGTTTTGCCCTTGTCTGACAATACACACTTAGCCCGTGACCTAGGTACGCGGCATAGAGCAGCAATTGGGATGAGCGAGCAGAGCGATGCTGTAGTAGTGATCGTATCAGAAGAGACAGGCGACATCTCTATCGCGGTAGGCGGCAAACTCCGCAGGAGGCTTACAAGGGAAACCTTTGAAACGCTCTTGCAAACAGAGCTTTCAGTGGAAGATCAGACAAAACGGCACGTGAGGGAAATATGGAACAGGCTAAAGGGGAAGCGGCATGAGAAAAAGGATAACTAAGCTTCTAGACAGCAAGCTCCTCTATATTTTGGTGAGCCTTGTGGCATCTTTTGCCCTCTGGCTCTTTGTCGTGAATTCTGTTAACCCAAGCCAAGTACAGACACTGACCTTTGATGTAATATACGAGGGAGACAGTGTGATGGAAGCGTATAATCTGCGCCTTGCATCAGACAATCCGGACAGAGTCCGCCTCCGTGTTGACGCATCTGTAACAGATATCAATCGCTTACAGCAATATCCATATATCATCGTAGATGTTTCAGGTATTCACGAGGCGGGCACGCATGATGTGGGCTTCCGCTTTGCCACATGGAGCACGCTGACAGGCACTGTAACTGCCAGCACAATTGATACACACCTATCCAATACAGACGATACCATCATTGTTCGTGCAACCCGCGTTGCAGGGCGCACGATTGATCTCTCAGTCGGACGTGTGCTCTATGACATTGCGGAGACAGAAGATGAAACAGTCTACTTTTTCATCCGCCACAATCTCATTATCGAGCCGGAGAATATTCACATAGATGGTCCGGAAGAAGTGCTAGATCGCATTGCACGTATTGAGGTAAACGCAAACTTTACAGAGTCCTTAAGAGAGACCACAACGCAAGAGGGAACCTTACACGCCTATGATGAATATGGCGAAGAAATCCCCTTGCATGACCTGCAAGATGTAACCCTTGCCTCAGATACGCCCTTCGCAGAGGCAACAGTCAGCGTGACAGTTGTTGTCCGTACTGTCAAAAACGTCCCATTGCGTGTTCAGTTTGAATATGGCGCAGGTGCCAATGAAGACAATGTCCGCTACCACCTCAGCCAAGACTCGGTCTGGCTCATTGGCGACGGGGATGTGCTACAAGAGGTGCACGACCTGCCCCTCAGCCGCATTTACCTTGCACGGGTCGGCATGGACGAAGAGGTGCGGCTCCAGATCTCACCACCGCCACTGACCGCACTCCAAGGAGACGCAGGGTTTGTGGTCATCGAGATTGAAATCTCTGGCCTGGAAGAGCGTAGTATAACCATCCCAAGCACCCAAATCCACTTCACCGGTCGCACAGAAGGTATGGTCGCAGAAGCCGTAATTGATACCCTAAATATCATCGTCCGCGGCCCGGCTGATCTGCTGGAGGAGTTAGATGAGAGCAATATCTCTATCTTAGTTGATCTGTCTGATTACGCTGGGCGCACAGGGAATCTCTTAGTTGAAACATTCACCGTCCATATCGGCGCATGGGAGCCTGAAATCATTGGCGCACGGGATTTACTGGGTGAAGGAATCATCGTGAACATCCGGGAAGAGACCTAGATGTTTGGTTATGTGATTCCTGTCAAATGTGAGCTGAAAGTCAAAGAGTTTGATCAGTTCCGTGCCGCATACTGCGGTCTTTGCCACAGCCTGCGCGATGGCTACGGCCTCTCAGCACGCTTTATCTTAAACTATGATTTCACCTTCCTCGCCATGCTCCTTGGTGCAGAACAAGGCGAGGTGCAGCATACAAAAAGACGCTGTGTTGCAAGCCCCTTCCGGCGAAAGACATGCTGTGTGGGCGGTGAGCCATTTCATCAGGCCGCTGGAATGAGTATCATTCTAGCGCATTGGCGCTTACGTGACGCGGTGGGTGACAAGAGCTTCCTCAAAGGAATGCCATATCGTATAATCGGCACATTTCTAAGCAAGGCGTACCACCATGCAGCACGTGACTTTCCGGATTTTGACACGCACTGCCAAGAGCAATTGGACAAGCTGCGCACGCTAGAACAAGAGCGAAGCGGAGCGCTGGATCAAGTGGCAGACACCTTCGCTCAAATCCTCCTTCACGCCGCAAAAGGCGTGGACGACCCAAATGAGCGGCGCGCCTTGGAAGAATTGCTCTATCACTTGGGCAGATGGATTTATATCATCGACGCATACGACGACCTAGTGGAAGATCAGCAGTCAGACAACTTCAACCCGCTGCTCACGCGATTTCGCCTATCTGCGGACAAGCTCAGCGATACAGACAAAGCGAGAGTCGAAACCACGCTCAACCATTCCATCAATCGCTTGACGGCAGCCTATAATCTCAAAAGCGAAACCGCTTGGAGTGGAATTCTAGAAAACATCATCTACCTCGGACTCCCCGGCGTGACCCAAAGTGTCCTAAACGGACGCTTCGTGCGCAAATGGGGGAGATGGAGTCAAAGAAAGGAACAAAAAAGCCTATGACAGATCCCTACAAGGTACTTGGCGTTTCACCTTCAGCCAGTGATGAAGAAATCAAAAAAGCGTACAGAGAACAGGCGCGGAAATATCATCCAGATAACTACCATGACAATCCGCTCTCTGACCTAGCCCAAGAGAAAATGAAACAGATCAATGAAGCCTATGACTCCATCCTGCGTATGCGCAGCGGCGGAGGGTCGTCCAATGGCAGCGGGCATCATCAAGGGGGATATACCTATTCCTCCACCCACGGTGCCGGCGGACAATATGCACAAATCCAAATGCTGATTCAAACAGGGCAATTAGACCAAGCCGAGCGGATGCTAAACGCTATGCAAAACCGAGATGCGGAGTGGTATTTCCAGATGGGTGGTCTTTACTATAGAAAAGGCTGGCTAGACCAAGCCCGCCAGCACATCGAGCAAGCGGCAAGCATGGAACCGGGCAACCGGAGGTACCAAGAGGCGGCTGCACAGATGCGAAACGGCGGCTTCGCCTATCGGGGTGGCATGGGTACATCAGGCGGTATGGACATGTGCGACTGCTGTACAGCCCTCATGTGCCTAAACTGCATGTGCAGGTAAGCGGATGAAGAGCCAAACAAGAGCACTCAGTTTTACCGCCCTGTCCAGTGCCGGAGCGGTCGTGGTGTTGTATCTGGGGTCTTTTCTCCCCACCATGCGCCTTGCGATGGTGGCACTTGCCGCCATCTTCACAGCAGTCTGCGTGATCGAGGGCGGACTCCGATATGGCACACTCTGCTTTGCGGCAGTGTCCATTCTGGGATTCCTCGTCGTACCTGATCGCATCCTGACACTGATCTACATCACATGCTTTGGTGCGTACCCGCTGGTTAAGAGCATCGCCGAACGGCAAAAGTCTGTGATTTTGAGCTGGATGATCAAACTAGCAATCTTCTTTGTCGTACTAATAGTTTATATAACAATACTCAATGAGCTAATCTTGGGTGCAATTATTCCAGACGGCTGGGGTTTTCCCGTCATTGCCGGAGTGGGACTTACAGCCTTTGTGGTATATGATATCGGCATGAGCAAACTGATTGGATTCTATCTAGCCCGCATTTACAAATATAGAGAAAGCCGGTGACAAGTATGATCAAAAGCATGACAGGCTATGGTAGCGCCGAGGGAACATCGGGAAACCTAGCCCTCACCATTGAACTACGTGCTGTAAATAATCGCTATCTGGACGTGTCTGTCCGTATGCCGCGTCTCTATCTCTTTACAGAAGATGCGCTCAAAAAGCGTGTCGGTAGCGTGGTCTCCCGCGGAAAAGTCGATGTATTTGTAAACGTGGACATGGCAGGCGAGCAAGATGTGGAGATCACAGTCAACGAAGCCTTAGCAGGTGCCTATATCAAAGCCTTGGATACCTTATCCAAACGCTTTTCCTTAGATGGCGACAGTTCCGTCATGCAAATCGCAAGGCTGCCAGATGTCATGCAAATCGACCGCCCCAAAACAGACGCAGATGCCTTCAGCCGTGATCTGCTGGAAATCTTAGATCATGCTTTGGAGAACTTCAATACCATGCGCAAGGTGGAAGGTGAAAAGCTAGAGCAAGACATCACAGATCGCCTAGACGAAGTAGAACGCCTGACAGCCCAAATCGAAACCCTGTCCCCGCAGACTGTAACCGCCTACAGAGAAAAACTGGAAGCACGCATGGCAGAGGTGTTAGAGGGCGTGCATATAGAAGAAAGCCGCATTTTAACCGAAGCCGCCATCTTCGCCGACCGTGTAGCGGTAGATGAAGAGATCACAAGACTCCGCAGCCATGTCTCCCAATTGCGAGATATGCTAAAATCAGGCGGTGCCATCGGACGCAAGCTGGATTTCCTGCTCCAAGAGCTGGGGCGTGAGACGAATACAGTGGGTTCAAAGTGCAACGATCTGGAGATCGGCAAAATCGTGATCACCCTCAAGGCAGAGCTTGAGAAAATCCGTGAGCAGGTACAGAATATTGAGTAGAGGTACGCAGTTGAAAAAACGAATTTTATTGGTATGTCTCGCAGTCGTACTACTCTTCTCAGGATGCACCTTCTCCTTTGAGCTCGGCACACCCATACCCGCTGAGCCGAATGTGCTGGAGCCGCTCACTTTTATGACACCTAGAAGTTCTGTAGAAGACGGCGTTACCCCCGAGACAGATGAGGGGATGGCTTATTTAAAGCAGTGGATAGAGGTAGAAGACCCCTATATGGGACGCTTAAATACCTTTGCACTTTACGAGTTGACAGATATCGAATATTCGATTCCCGGGACGATATGGTTTATTGCCATCAACCGATTGGGTTATGCTGTACAGGACGTATCCTTTGATATCACACTACGGATGGGCAATACCTATCTGTTACAAGGAACATCTGCTGTATTAAGTGAAGAAACCTTTGGCATAATTCCAAACCATACAGCCGTCCCTGTGGTCTTTTCATTATCAGGAGCCGCCGGTGAGTACTTAGAAGCGAATCGCGCCCCGTTTACCTACATGGCAATGGAAAACCTCAGCTACACACGGGTAGGATAGGAGGACACAGATGAAACTAATCAACATCGGCTTTGGTAACATGATTGCCCAAAATCGGCTAATCGCCATCGTAAGCCCTGAATCCGCCCCCATCAAACGCATCATCACCGAAGCGCGGGAACGCGGAAATCTGATAGACGCAAGCTACGGCAGGCGCACTCGTGCCGTGATCATCATGGACTCAGGGCATGTGATTCTCTCCGCCATCCAACCGGAGACCGTGGCGGGCAGAGCCAATAAAAGCAGTGGAGAGGATGAGGCAGAACAGTATGACGAATCAGAAAATGGGTAGGCTTTTTATCATCTCCGGTCCCTCCGGTGCGGGGAAGAGCACAATTTTAGGACATGTGCTAGACAAGATGCCGGAAGTCTATTTTTCCATCTCCGCAACAACAAGAGCAAAGCGCCCCAGCGAAGTGCATGGAGAACATTATCACTTCATTAGCCAGGAAGAGTTTGATCGCTTGGCGGAAGAAGGCGGACTCTTAGAATACGCTCGCTATGTGGGCAACAGCTATGGTACACCGGCGACCCCGATTCAGGAAAAGCTAAACGCAGGCATCAATGTTCTGCTGGATATCGAAGTGCAGGGCGCTGAACAAGTCAAAGAAAAAATGCCGGAAGCCATCGCGATTTTCCTATCGCCGCCATCTTTGGAAGTCTTAGAGACAAGACTGCGTGACCGCGGCACAGACACGGAAGAAAAGATCAAAAACCGCTTAGAGACGGCAAAGCGGGAATTAGAGCAGGTGGAACGCTACGACTATCTAGTCGTAAACGACACAATAGAACAAGCGGTGAAAGAAGTCGAAACCATCATAAATTCAGGAGGAACCCCAAAATGATGCTATATCCATCCATGTCTGACCTGCTAGAAAAGGTAAACAGCCGCTACATGCTCGTCAATGTAGCAGCAAGAAGAGCGAGAAGTATTGCAGAACGCGCAGAAGAAACCGGCAGAATCTTAGACCAAAAACCGGTATCCGAAGCAATCGAAGAAATCGCCAGCGGTCGGTTGGTTGTAGAGGCGAATTAATGCAAACCTGCACTTAGGCTCTTTTTCCAAAGGAGCTGTCAGCGAAGCTGACTGAGGATTGCCCTTGTGAGCTTGAATCCTCCGTCAGGCTTTGCCTGCCACCTCCTTGGAAAAGGAGGCTTTAAGAGCAGGACGCGCAAAGCGCGCCCCTACAAAATGCCCCACAAATCCACAACAAGGAGGACAGCCGATGCCGGGACCCATTGCCAAAATAGCCGTGTCATCGGCCACCTACTCCATAGACAAACCCTACGATTACCTCATCCCCGAACACTTGATTGACCAAGCAAAACCGGGTATGCGTGTAATCGTCCCCTTTTCCAGAGGCAACCGCCGCGCTGAGGGACTTATCCTTGGAATTGAGGATGAGAGCAGCTATACGCGGCTCAAACCCATAGACAGCATCGTAGACCAAGAACCTGTGTTAGACGAAGCACAAATCCGCCTAGCCCTCTGGATGCGAGAGCGCTTTTTCTGCACTGTTTACGATGCAGTTCACGCCATGCTCCCGACAGGGTTGTGGTATCAGATTCAATATCGCTATCGCTTGGCAGAGGGTCAAAATCGCCCATCAGCGGAAATGGTGGTGAGTGGTTCAAAGGCGGCGCTTGCAGTGCTCGATGAGATATTTGCAAGCGATAAGCCTGTAGCGGAGTCTGAGCTAAAAAAGAAACTCGGTGAAAAGAATGCCGCAAACGGCATTCGCCGACTCCTCGATGCAAGCGTGATCATCCAGCAGATAGACGAAAAACAGCGCGTGCAGGACAAAATGCAAAAATTTGTCACGCTGGCAATCACACCGGACGAGGCTCATGACCTTGCTGAGCGCAAACAGAGAAGCGCGAAAAAACAAGCAGAAGTCTTGATCCTCCTAGCCGGAGCTGGAGAGGTAAGCGCAAAAGAGCTTGCATATTACACCGGAGCATCCACACAGACCCTAAACGCCATGGCGCGTGCGGGCCTGATTCACATAGAAAGCAGAGAAGTCTTCCGCCGCCCATCCGTCACGGTCAAAGCGAGTGTAGGTGAGCAGAAACTCGCCGAGGCGCAGCAAGCTGTTTATGAAGGCTTGCTTGACCTCTACAAAAGCGACAAACCGGAAGCTGCGCTTTTACACGGCATCACCGGAAGCGGCAAGACGGCAGTGTATATGCACTTGGTTGACCAAGTGATCAAAGACGGCAAAACAGCCATCATACTTGTCCCGGAAATTGCCCTCACACCCCAGCTTATGGGGAAGTTTGTTGCCCAGTTCGGTGATCAAGTGGCGGTGCTACACAGCGCCTTGGGGCTGGGAGAGCGATACGATGAATGGAAGCGGATTCACAATGGAGATGTCAGCGTTGTTGTCGGCACCCGATCAGCCATTTTTGCACCGCTGAAAAATTTGGGTGTGATCGTCATAGACGAGGAGCAAGAGCATACCTATAAATCAGAGCAAGCGCCCCGCTATCACGCCAGAGAGATTGCAAAATATCGCTGCAAACAGGATAAGGCGCTCTTGCTGATGGGTTCAGCCACACCGGCAATTGAGACCATGTACGGTGCGCGTGAGGGACGGTATCACTACTTCGCCCTCAGTATCCGTTTTAACCAGATGGAATTACCTGATGTGATTATCGCGGATATGCGGGAAAATCTCAAATCCGGTAACGAGGGTAATCTGAGCTTTGAACTCCTGGAAGAGCTGGAAAAAAACATCAAATCCGGAGAACAGAGTATTCTCTTTCTAAACCGCCGAGGGACAAGTAATCTCCTAGTCTGCGGCGAATGTGGATATACTTATACTTGTGAGAGCTGTAGTGTAAGCCTCACCTATCACCGTGCCAACAAGCGCATGATGTGCCACTACTGCGGCACCAGCGCCCCTGTAGAGGAAACCTGTCCCGATTGTGAGGGTTTCATTAAACACGTGGGAGCTGGCACACAGCGAATTGAGGATGAGTTAAAAGAGCGCTTTCCCAGTGCAGAAGTGCTCCGTATGGATACAGACATCATCTCGCCCACCCAGAGCCACGATGCCTTGCTGACACGTTTTGAGAGCGAGAAAATTCCAATCTTAATCGGTACCCAAATGGTGACAAAGGGACTGGATTTTGCAAATGTCACCCTTGTTGGTGTCATCGCAGCTGATCAAGGTCTCTACATGGGCGACTATCGTGCACAAGAGCGGACCTTTTCCCTTGTCACACAAGTGATCGGCCGAGCAGGCAGAGGGGAAAAAGCAGGGCGTGCGGTGATCCAGACCTTTACACCGCAAAATGAAGTAATCGTCCTGGCATCAGGACAAGATTACGACGGCTTTTACGAGCGGGAGATTACCCTGCGCTCTTTGCAACACGCACCACCCATGATGGATCTCATCAGCATTGTATGCGGCGGCGCGGATGAAACAACTGTTCTCCGCTGTATTACAGGCATCCGCCGCACCTTGCAAAAGCATAGCGCGGAATTAGGTGAGGGGGCGGAGATCATAGGCCCCGCACCTGCCGGAATTGTGAAAGTGAACAACCGCTACCGCTATCAAGTGACGATTCGATGTAAGCAGAATAAAATGATCAGAGGATTGGTCGCTCATATCCTAAAGCGCGTACCGGAGATGAAAGAATATCGCGGTGTCAGTGTACACGGCGATGTGGACGGATTTTAACCGTAGGGGCGGGGTCATCCCGCCCGTCTAAAAGCCTCCTTTTTCAAAGGAGGTGGCAGGCGAAGCCTGACGGAGGATTTTCTTCTGTTAGCAAGGAAGTTACAAAAGGGCAAGGGCAATCCTCAGTCAGCTACGCTGACATAACTGACGCCCCAAGAGGGCAAGGCGAAGCCGCAGACCGATTGACACGGCGGAAGGAATGCCTGTGGTAGCTCCTTTGGAAAAGGAGCCTGAGGTCAAGAACAAAACCCTACGGGCGAACACAGTTCGCCCCTACAAGGACAGGAGAATACCTATGGCAATACGAAATATCATACAACAAGGCGATCCCAGCCTGGAAAAAATCAGCCGCGAGGTCACAAACTTTGACGAACGCTTGCACACACTCTTAGACGACATGCGCGAGACCATGGACGAAGCCCATGGTGTGGGGCTGGCAGCACCGCAAGTCGGTGTGCTTCGCCGTGTGGCATTGGTTGCGGATGTTAGGGAGAGCGAAGATGGTGAGATTACAGAGAAAATCATTGAGCTGATTAACCCAGTCATCTTGGAGTCAGACGGCGAGCAAGAAGGCTTGGAGGGATGTCTGAGCATTATGAATATGCATGGCTTCGTCAAGCGTCCGAGCCGTGTGAAAGTCCGTGCGCAAAATCGGCACGGTGAACACTTCGAGAGCGAACACACAGACTTCACCGCCCGCGTCATCTGCCACGAGCTGGATCACTTAGATGGCAAACTTTACGACAGGCTCTGCGATGAATTGTTTGATCTAAACGATCTATTGGAAAGCGAGTGATGTCTATGAGAATCCTCTTCATGGGCACACCGGAATATGCCAAAGGAACCCTGGAAGCACTATACAATGCAGGGTTTGACATCTGCGCCGTAATCACCCAAGCAGACAAGCCCAAAGATAGAGGGATGCAATTGCAAGCGCCGCCGGTGAAAGAACTGGCACTTTTGCACGGCACGCCTGTCTATCAGCCAAAAACACTGCGCGATGCAACATCTATTGCCTTGGTTCAAGAGATCGCACCGGACATGATTATCGTGGTAGCCTATGGTCAAATCTTGCCCCAAGAGATTTTGGATATCCCGCCATTGGGGTGTTTGAATGTCCATCCCTCACTTTTGCCAAAATATCGCGGTGCAGCACCCATTCAATGGGCGATTTTAGATGGGGAAGCCGTGACAGGTGTAACTATCATGCGCATGGACGCGGGGCTTGACACAGGCGATATGATCACACAGTGCAAAACGGAGATATTGCCAAATGAAACATCCGGCGAACTTTTTACACGGCTCTGCGGAATCGGATCCAAGCTCTTAGTGGAAACCATCGCGTCAATCGCAGATGGCACCGCCACATATACACCGCAGGACGGAAGCCTTGCAAACTATGCAAAGCGCATTACCCGCGATATGTCACCGGTAGACTTTACCCGCTCAGCCTTTGAGATCACAAATCAAATCCGCGGTTTAAACCCTTGGCCGACAGCGACTGTCACAATCAAAGATTGTACTTTCAAACTCTTGGAAGCACATCCAGGAGAGGGAACAGGTACACCGGGCGAAATCCTGTCAGCCGGAAAAGAAGGTCTGGAAATCGCTTGCGGAGACGGTTCTGTCATCATTACAACACTCCAAGCGCCGGGGAAAAAGCCTATGGCGGCAGGAGATTACCTGCGAGGAAATCCGATTGAATAAACAAAAATCAACACCCAACGCACGTGATGTGGCATTACATGCCTTGATGACACAGCGCAAAAGTAGCCTCTTCCTTGAAGATGCTCTAGATCGGGAGCTAAAGCGTCATGAGTTAAACCCAAGAGATACAGGACTTGCCTCAAAACTCACATTTGGCACCTATCAAAACCGCAGTCTGCTTGATTTCTACATTGGGCAATATTCCAGCATACCGACTCATAAGTTGGAGCCGCGTGTATTAGATATTCTGCGTCTGGCAGCCTATCAAATCATCTTTCTAGACCGCATCCCTAATCATGCCGCCATTGATGAAGCAGTAGAGCAGACCAAAAGAGGGAGTCCAAAAGCCAAAGGGCTGGTAAACGCGGTTTCACGCAGAATTGCAGAACATGCAGATAAGCTTCCCCAAGTACCGCGCGGGGATTTGGCAGAATATCTATCCGTCCAATACAGCCATCCCAAATGGCTTGTAGCCTGCATAATAGACGAGCTAGGCGCGGAGGATACAGAAGCCCTGCTCCAAGCCAACAACGCAGATATTCCGATCTATGCGCAAGTAAACACCTTGAACGCAGATACTGCACAGGTAATTGAGTCTCTAAAAACCGAGGGCATCGAAGCAGAGTTGCACCCATGGTTGCCTGATTGCCTGATGATCCGACATGCTGGAAGTCTTCCCAAATGCAAAGCATTTCGAGACGGTGCCATCTACATCCAAGACCCCGCCGCTCGTTTGGCAGTCATGGCGGCAGATCCGAAACCCCACATGAGAGTGTTAGATGCCTGCGCCGCCCCCGGCGGAAAGAGTTTTGCGGCGGGGATTTGTATGCATAATCAAGGAGAGATTCTAGCCTTTGATCTCAGCGAAAAAAAGCTCCGGCGTATTGAAGAGGGTACAGAGCGCCTTGGACTCACCATCATCCAAACTGGCGTAATGGACGCGCGAGAGCTAAATCCGGAAGAGATCGGTCTCTTCGATATTGTCATCGTAGATGCACCTTGTTCTTGTCTCGGCATCATCCGCAAAAAGCCGGAGAGTCGGGATAAAAAGCCGGAAGAGATTGCCGGACTTCCCAAAATCCAGCCGGAAATCCTACAAGCCGCCTCCAAGTGTGTTGCCCCCGGCGGGATATTGCTCTATGCCACTTGTACCATCCTCCCGGAAGAAAACAGCGAAATCATCAAGGCATTTCTAACACAGACAGATGGATTCGTACCAGAATCCTTTACACTTCCCGGTAAAATTGGCACCATAGAAACAGGACAAGTTACACTCTATCCTCATATCCATGACACAGACGGGTTCTTCATCAGCAAGCTAAGGCGGGTGACCTAAATGCAAAAACCAACTATCCGCAACCTCCTCCCAGAGGAGTTGGAAGCTTTGATGAAAGAGATGGGAGAACAAGCATTTCGGGCAAAACAAATCTTCCAATGGACACAGCGCGGTGTGAGAAGCTTTGATGAGATGACAAATCTATCCGAGTCCTTGCGGCAACAACTAAAAGACCGCTTCACCTTTACTGCACCGCAATTACTAGAAAAATTAGAGTCCACAGATGGTACCATCAAATATCTCTGGGAACTGTCAGACGGCAATACAGTAGAGACTGTCCTCATGCGCTATCGGCATGGGAACACCATTTGCATCTCAAGCCAAGTGGGCTGTCGTATGGGCTGTACCTTTTGTGCCTCCACCATCGGCGGACTGGTGCGCAATCTAGATGCGGCGGAAATGTTAGAGGAAGTTTTATTTACAGAACTGGACGCAGGAACCAAAATATCCAACATTGTCCTCATGGGAATCGGTGAGCCATTGGACAATTTTGAGCAGGTTTTGCGCTTTCTAAAGTTAGTGAATCACCCGGGTGGACTGAACATTGGAATGCGGCATATCACATTATCTACCTGCGGATTGATAGAAGAGATTGACAAACTGGCATGCAATCACTTACAATTGACTTTATCGATCTCCTTACACGCACCCGACGATGAAACACGAAATCAGCTTATGCCCATCAGCCGGAAATCCAGTGTGAGGGAACTTTTAGAAGCCGCAGAGCGTTATTATAAAGAGACAGGTCGGCGTGTGTCTTTTGAATATGCCATGATTGACGGTGTAAACGACACGCCGGAACAGGCTGCGCTCTTGTCGAAGCGCATCAAAGGAATCGGCGGACACGTAAATCTAATTCCGCTCAATCCCATAGCAGAACGAGAGTTAGGGCCCAGTGCCGAAGAAAAACTGGAACGATTTGAAAACATCCTAAGGCAGGCGGGTGTAAACGTTACCATCCGCCGAAGCCTTGGTGGAGATATAGACGCCTCTTGCGGTCAGCTGCGCAGGCGGAAAGAAAGGGAGGGGAATGCATGAAGGCTTTTGGACGGACAGACAAAGGCATCGTGCGGCGAGACAATCAGGATCACTTCCAGATTGCAAGCTTGCCAGACGGCGACATCATCATTTGTGTCGTGTGCGACGGCATGGGCGGCGCAAAAGCAGGCAACATCGCGTCCACATTGGCATCGGAGACTTTCATCAACACATTGATAGGCCAGCCCATGACGCTGCAAGATAAAACCTTGACCAATGATGTAATGCTAGACGCTGCCATGGCTGCAAACCGTGTCGTATACGAGATGGCAAAGTCAAACAGTGATTACAAAGGCATGGGAACCACCCTGGTCGGCGCTGTAGTCCGCGCGGGACAGGCAAGTGTGATCAACGTAGGCGACAGCCGCGCCTATCTGATATCTGGTAACAAGATGCGGCAGATTACGAGAGATCACTCTTTGGTGGAAGATATGATTGTCCGTGGTGATATCACGAGAGAAGAGGCGCAGCGTCATCCCAATCGCAATCTCATCACAAGGGTAATCGGCACAGAACCCAAGGTTGCCCGTGATGTATTTGAAGTAGAGTTAAAACCTGGCGACAGATTGCTCTTCTGCTCAGATGGACTCACCAATCTGGCCAGTGATGCGGATATCTTACAAGAGCTAAAAAGCCATGAGGATATAGAAAAATGCTGTGAAATGCTAATCACCCGGGCCTTGGCAAAAGGCGGCACAGATAATGTCACAGCTTTAATGATTCAAGTGTAAATCAAAATTTAAAGTAGGGTGTAAATGATATTGACAGGGAAGAGAAACATTCTGTCAAAGAAACGAAGAGGAGAGTAGGAGATGGATAAATATCTAGGCACAGTCTTAGACGGTCGATACGAGATTTTAGAAATTCTCGGTACCGGCGGCATGTCCACAGTGTACAAAGCGCGGGATAACCGCCTAAATCGCTTGGTGGCGATTAAAATTTTGAAGGATGATCTGGCCCTAGATGGCGAGTTCCGCCGCAGATTCCAAACGGAATCTCAAGCGGTTGCCATGCTGTCTAGCCCAAACATCGTGGCGATCTATGACGTAAGCAAAAGCTTAGACGTGGAATATATCGTCATGGAACTCATTGAGGGGATTACCCTCAAACAATACATGAACCGCAAAGGCAGGCTCAACTGGAAAGAGTCTCTCCACTTTGCGACCCAGATTACGAGAGCACTCAACCACGCGCACTCACGCGGGATTATTCATAGAGACATCAAGCCCCACAACATCATGATCCTAAAAGATGGCAGCGTAAAAGTGGCCGACTTCGGCATCGCACGTCTGCAAGACAGTCAAAGCTCGACTCTAACCCAAGAGGCACTGGGCTCTGTCCATTATATCAGCCCTGAACAAGCAAAAGGCGCACAGGTAGACGCACGCTCAGACCTATACTCTGTTGGTGTAGTGCTCTACGAAATGCTAAGCAGCCGCCTCCCATTCGAGGGTGACAGTGCAGTATCCGTTGCAATTCAACATATCAGCTCCATTCCGCTTTCTCCCAGAGAGGTAAACCCGGAAATCCCGCCTGGACTTGAGGCAATCACCATGAAAGCCATGAACCCAAGTCTAAACCTCCGCTATCAAACAGCGGAAGAAATGCTGCGCGATTTTGAAGCGTTCCGCCAAAATCCCAATATTGTGTTCCCCTTTGCCCAAGCAGGCGCAGGCTTCGGTGCAGTTACACCACCGATTCCGCCAAGCAGCGGACAAGCGCAAAGAAGACCGCAGCAAAATGGGGCAAATCCTGCAAGGCAAAACAGCGGGCGCAGAAGAGAGGAAGAGGATCGAGACGAGCGAGATAAAAGAGCAGAGGAGAGCGACAAGCACAGAACACGCAACAAAAAAGCGCGCCGTGTCTCTACAATGCTGGGCGTTGGTGTTGTGCTCTTATTCCTAATCGTTGCAGCCCTCTTCCTGTGGAATACGGTCGCCAGTGACTGGTTCCGTGACCCGCCCGATCGCGTTGAAGTGGATGACTTTGTGGGCAGACACATTGATCTCATTCGCAACGACCCGCTCTTCTTAGAAAAGTACGATTTCACAATAGAGTATGAAGAGACAGACCTCCATCCGGAAGGCACCATCATCCGGCAAAACCCAGCGGCAGACCGCACGGTTGCACCAGAGCAAGACGGCCGCGTACGAATGCGCCTCACTGTGGCGGCACCGCTCAATGCAGATACCATGCCGGACTTGATCAACCTAAGCTATGAGCAAGCCCGCGTCAGATTAATCGAGATGGGTGTTCCTGCGGCAAATATCCACAAACGCTATCAGGCCAGCGATGAGATACAAGAAAACCACGTGATTGAAACCATCCCAATGCCGGATGTTCCTTTTGACCGTGGAAGTACAACCTTCATTCTATTCATCAGCTCCGGCCCGGATGAGCAAGAAGTCCGCGTACCGCAGTTATACGGCTTCTCTCTGCCGATTGCAATCAGCACCCTGCAAGCCTTAGGCTTAGACTATACCACCGTAATGGAGCACAGCCCCGCGGCAAACGGAACAGTAATTGCACAAAACATCGCACACAATACCTTAGTTCCGCAGCGGACACAAATCGTTCTGACTGTTTCCTTGGGGCCGGAACCGGCACCGGAACCAACTCCGACTCCGACCCCTGAGCCAACCCCAACCCCTGAGCCAACACCGACTCCTGATGGTGGCGGCGGCGAAGAGGGCGAACGCTAAATGGATGGTGTGATCATCCGGGCACTTTCCGGATTCTACTATGTTCTAGAAGCCTCGGGCACTGTGATCGAATGCAGAGCCCGGGGCCGCTTCCGTAAAACAGGCGAGTCACCTCTCGTGGGAGATCGGGTCACGATATCAGAAACAGAGCCGGGCAAAGGGGTTGTTGAGGCGATTTACCCCCGCAAAAACGCTTTTGTGCGCCCCCCTGTGGCGAACATTGACTGCATGATTCTTCTAGCCAGTGCCGTAAACCCAATTACAGACCCCTTTCTGATTGACCGCATCACCGCCATCGCCGCCGCACAAGACGCAGCGTGTATCATCTGCATCAACAAGACAGACCTCCACACAGGGGATGATCTGTTTGCAATCTACAAAGCAGCGGGTTTTCACACCATCCGTACCTCTGCCAAAACAGGGGAGGGGATTGAAGAACTCCGTGCCGCAATCCGTGGAAAAATCTGTGCCTTTGTTGGCAATTCTGGTGTTGGGAAGAGCAGCATCCTAAACGCGCTGGAACCAGGTTTCATGGTAAAAGTCGCAGAAGTCAGCGAAAAGCTGGGGCGGGGTCGTCATACAACGCGCCATGTAGAACTCTTCCCACTGGGCGAGGATACCCAGGTTGCAGATACACCCGGTTTTTCCTCCTTTGATATTGAGAAGATGGAACTCACCATCAAAGAGGATTTACAATATGCCTTCCCAGACTTCGCCCCCTATCTGGGACACTGCCAATTCAGAGACTGCGCCCACATCAGCGAAAAAGGCTGCGCGGTACTGCAATCGCTAAAAGAGGGAAGCATCCAATCCACACGTCATGAGAGCTATGTCAGGTTGTACAACGCAGTCAAAGAGATCAAAAGCTGGGAGCAAAAACCCAAAGGCCGATAGCCGGAAATGGCGCAATTTTGTTGACGGCCACGTAGGGGCAGACCTTGTGTCTGCCCGAAAGGGTAAAACCGGTGGGGCAGACACAAGGTCTGCCCCTACATAGTGTAAAAAGGAGGACATATGTTACATTTCATCATCTGGGCAGTGGTACTTGTCTTGTGTGTCATCATCGAGTTTGAGACCGTTCAACTACGGGCAATCTGGTTCGCCTTTGGAGCGGCCCTCGCTTTGATCGGCTTAGCCATCCCCTTTATTGCAGAGAGTATATGGATACAGATCTTTCTCTTTCTGCTTGCCTCCGCCTTGTCCATGTATTTCTTGCGCCCCCTCGCAAAACGCCGCCTGAAAGTCAAGCAAACACCGACAAATGCAGACCGCAATATTGGGAAGGTGGGTATTGTGGAGGAGACAATTGATAATCTAGAAAACAAGGGTACCATAAAAATCGGCGGAAAATTTTGGACTGCCCGCGCGCTGGAGAATGAGCCAATTCCCGTGGGAAGTGAAGTGGAAGTTCTGCGCATTGAGGGCGTGAAGGTAATTGTAAAGCCTGTCGGCGGAACCGAGGAATAAAAGGAGCAAAGAACATGGCAGAAATCCCAAACAAAAAGAACCAAACAACCGCAATTGTTGTGATCATTATAATCATTGCCTTGCTCGCACTCTTGATCACAGCGGCAGTGGTGGCAGTTTCACGAATAGACTTTTCAGCCATAGAGCAAGTCGTCACTGACATTGTGGATACGCCACAGCCGCAGGAAACAGAAATTCCAGCAATAGAGCCTACTCCGCCAATGCCATCATCTGGTGCAGAGGTCAGAATAGAGCTGGATACATTCGTGCACAATGCCACCGCACGCGGGGACTGGATTTACGTCAGTGATGCAGAGCGTGATGTTATCGTCGTAACACGAATGCACAACGATGGCATACAAACAGAATTGACAACAATTGAATGGAGCGGCTGGTGGCCGCTGATCAGCGCATTTGAAGTCACAGAGGAAGGAGACTTTCTTTTTTTGATTCGTAAGTTTTTAGACGATGTGGAAGCATATTATTACGTCAGATATCATGTAGCTGATAGCATGTTAACCTATCAAAACATATCAGATCCGCTTTCTTTTGATATGGATGAAGTTTGGATTATAGACGCGCTATTTGATTCGGCAGGAAATCTCTTCATCTATTTGTGGGAAGAGGACATGGTCTACATTGTAGACTCTGCCGGGAACTTCTTCGCTCAAATAGATGTAGATGGATTTCGGATCTCTCACACATTTAGAGCAAGAGATGGACGGGTATTTTTCATGGGCATGGATCCAAGCTTTGAGTGGGTTCTAAAAGGGATTGATTTAAACACAAATGCCCTCACAATACCCATATCCTTCCACGAGTCTGCCATGTGGATATGGAACGCCTACAGTACCCAAATCGGCTCACAGTTTGACTTGTATGTCGATCTAGAAGAGGATGGCATATATCGGCTCCATGGTTATGACATAGCCACAGGAGAACTCACGTTCCTCTTTAACTGGGAAGATACAGAAGTCTTGCCAAACTGGGGTGATGTTGTGCTCTTCTTGGAAAATGGTCGTGTTGCCGTCGTGCAGCGGCACAGCGAGCGCGACAGATTCTGGTCTGAGTTAATCATCTTTACGCCCTAGATAGAAAGTTTCCATTGAATATAAGTGCACAAAATGCCGCCTTCCACGTATACTGTACTGAAACCAATTCAGTAGAAAACGTGGAAGGCGGCATTTCGCTATGAAAAGACGCGGATTTTACGGAACAAAGCGAGCAGGGACTACCCTGATAGCAGTAGGTGCCGGGATGATCGTTGCCTTAATGCTGCCATTCTGGTTCTGGTGGCTTGCAATCGGGATCGGCTTTCTGACAGGCGGGATCTGCTTGCTCAGACGGTAATATAGCGAGGAATAGGGAGGAAATCGTATGAAAATCGTAGTAGTCAAATCACCCAAAATGCTGCGCTCTATTCTGCGTAGGATTTTCAAGATAAAATAGGCATACAAGCTATCCATAGCACATAGACTCCTAGTAGAGCTTGACTACATGTGAGGAGAGGGTGCATAACGTGGAAGCTACATGGAAAACGGAAACGCTCGAATACTTAAAGGCAGTGTTGGATACGAGCCTAAGCCAAGAGGAAACCAGGGAGATCATCGTCCCAGATGCCTATCCAGACATGCAGGCGATTGTAGGTATAGAGGGAAATATCACACTAAAAAGCAAGGAAGCAGGTTCCGGCAGAGTGTCGATCAGCGGCAGCGTTGCTGCAAATGTGCTCTGTCTGTCAGAAGGCGGGGACGCGCTGAAAAGCATCGAAGTCCAAATTCCATTCACCATAGGGCACGATGCCCACGAGATCGCAGACGATGCCAAACTTTGCGTCAAAGCAAAGCTCGCCAGCATAGACGCGCGGATGATCAATTCCAGAAAAGTCCTAGTCCGTGCGGATATCATGGTAGAAGTGCGCGCATTTGAGCGAGCCTCCCTCAGTCACGCCATAGAGCTGGATGGAGAAGCAGAACAGGGGCTCCATATCCGCAAAGAACACTTAGAGTTCCGCTTTGTTTCACAGGTGTGCGAAAAAACCTTCGTTCTAGCAGATGAATTTGCCATCCCAGCAGGCAAATCGGCGATTGGGGGGATTCTAAAATCTCATATCCGTCTACACACAGACGATGTCAAGAACGTGGGCAATAAGCTCATATTCAAAGGCTCCGCCACAGTCCATCTCTTGTATACCTCGGCACAGAGCGGTGAACAAGAGACTCTTGAGTTTGACGCAGGCTTTTCTCAAATTGTGGAGCTAGAAAGCGGCGGGGAAGACGCAAGCTATGAGATCATCATCCAGCTCACCAACGCCTATATCGAAAGCGGCATGACGGAAAGCGGCGGCATCAGCCTAGAGCTTCATGCCGTGGCGCAAGTGATCGAGCGGCGGATGAAGAGATTAAGCTACATATCCGATGCCTACAGCACAAGATTTGATCTAGATGTGGGAAGAACAGAACACACGCCGGAGAGTTTAGACGAAGCAGAGGAAATCCAAACAGAAGTCCGTGAGAGCATCGATCTTCCCACAGGTGTGCTCCGCGTAGTGGACTTCTCTGTCTGCACTGGGCGTGTTCAGTGGAACATAGAAGCGGGGAAACTTGTCTCGCGCGCTTCTGCATTCCTATCTGTCATCTATATAAGCGAAGAGGGCGAACTGCAAGGTCTCACCCGCAGATTTGAAGCGACGGCAGAAATAGATGCACGGGAAAACAGAAGCTACACAGTCACAGCACGGGTGGGGAGAGATGTGTTCGTCCTACAATCCGCAGATGGATTAGAGGTCAAACTACCCCTCACATTCACTGTATGTCCAACAAGAAAAGCAAGATTCCTCGCCATAGACCGCCTCAACTGGGATCCGGAAGCGCCAAGAGACTTAGAATCCCTCCCCAGTGTGACAGTCTATCACGCAGACGGGGGAGAGAGCCTCTGGCACCTAGCCAAGCGATATGCCTCCACAGAGGAACAGATCATGGCTGCAAACGGCGTACCAGAAGACGCGGTGCCTTATCCAGGACAGCTGTTCATTATCCCGAAAGCGCGGTAATTGATTGTTACTTGTAGGGGCAGACCTTGTGTCTGCCCTGTCAGTCTTGCTCTTTCGGGCAGACACAAGGTCTGCCCCTACAAACACCCCCAAAATAGAAAAAGACGGTGTGACCCATATCGGTCACGCCGTCTTTTTGCCTTATGCGCAGGTACCTTATCTATTGCGGCTGTTTTCAGATTTCATCTGGTCAGACTGCTGATTGTTGTTTTTCTTCTTTTGCTCTTGCGTATTATCTTGCGGTTGATTGCAGTCTTGTGCATGATTCTTTTTACTCTTAGACACGAGAAAAACCCTCCCTTCGGCTGATTTGTACCAATAGTCTTGCCGAGATAGGGAATTTTATACAAGCTTTTTCACATATCAATAAAAAACGCCCACGAGGAAATCCCCCGTGGGCATTTGCACTAGGTGAAAATACTACCTAGAAGGTCTCCATCAAGCGCATCAGAATCGTAGCCGCTTCTGCGCGGGTGGCGGTTCCATCCGGAACGATGGTTGTAGCTGTTCTACCGGTAATGAGACCATGGTAGTTTGCCCAAAGCATCGCCTCTTCTGCCCATGCGCTGATCTGATCGGCATCGGTAAAGTCATCCAAGTTTGCATCTTCTGAAACTTCCGTGTCTAGTTCCGCAAACTCCGCGTAACGATAGAGCATCGTGGCAAACTGCTCTCTCGTGATTGGAGCGTGTGGTGCAAAACTGTCAGAAGTGATACCTTGTACAATACCGTTTTCATATGCCCAAGCAACTGCGTCTGCGTACCAGGTTCCCTCTGCAACATCGCCGAATCCATGGCTCGCATCACCTTCCGGCGCACCCTCTAAGCGGTGGAGGATGGTTGCGACCATCGCACGGCTGAGGGTTGCGTTTGGTGCAAACGTGGTGGCACCGGTGCCTTGCATGATGTCATTTTCATAAACAAACATGACTGCCTCATAGAACCAGTTGTCTGAGTTTACGTCGGTGAAGCGATAGGTAGCGATCGGAGGAGTCTCAGGCGGTGCAGGTGGCACTGTGAATCCGCCGCCACCGCCGCCGTTACCGGGAGCTTCTTCGGGAGCGATCGTTGCAATACCAATCACAAAGGTGCTTGGCTCAAGGGCATCTACAAGCTCAACATTGATGTTCCATGTACCTGCAACTGCATTTCTAACAACAAAGCCTCTGTTATCAGCAAGAGTTGTAACCTCCATGAGTGAAAGGCCGAGAGACAATGCCTCAATTTCGCTGTCCGGCCCAGTGCTTACATACTCTTGTCCGTTGGGATCTGTTAGGGTTACAACAAAGTTACCCAACTCAGGCGCGTTGAGCACTGCAAAATCCTCACCCGCTTGGGCAACAAATGCAAAATCCTCTGAGTCGCCCTCTGCAAGGGTACCGAATATCGGGGAATATAGATCAAAACCAAGCTCTTGCGCTAGCCCTTCACCCGCTTGTACATAGGGGAACAAGTCAAGATTATTGATTATATATGTCAACAAAGCAGACATATCGTCTGTCATTTGCTCGCTATGATGGAAGGAAGTGAAGTATACCGCACCTGCGCCATGTTCAAATGACAAGGTAAAGGGGAAGGAGCCTACACCATTCACTGCGCCGCGGATGAGCACATCAACAGTTGCGCCGGTCCAACCTGTCACATACTGCCAGCCATCAGACTCAAAGTTAATGTCAATCCGGTCACTGCCCAACTGAACCTCTAGGCCTCTGTGTTCAGGCAAAGCAACATGACCGATTGCTTCTTGTGGGTCAGCGTATGAAGATGTAAACCCTTGTTCAGGAAATGCTTCCTTCACAAAATTGCCCAGTGTGAGATCAGATGCATAAAGCAACCCACCTTGTGCAACAAAAGCTCTGGCAACATAAGGATTCATCCATGTGCCGCAGTTTACAAACAAAATCTCATACTCGCTGATAAATTCCAAATCATTAAGGAAGTGCCATTGAACGAACGTCATCTGCGTAAATTCCAAATCCATTTCCTGCAACACCAAGCCAATATCGTCCCAATTGGCAGGCGACACCAATATGCGACCGGGTGCAGGCGGTGTGCTGTCAATCACGCTAACGCTAAATAGATGGAGTACACTAGCTGAGTCGTTAAACTCTAATCCAAAATTAAGCTCCCATGTCCATTCATCCACATGCGCTGCGAACCAGTCCCCATAGATGGTTAGGACGCTTGTCATATCAAAAGAAAAATCTGTACCGGGAATCAGGCTGCCAATAGACACCCATTCCTCAGGCCCTCCAGTAAACCAATCCCAATACCCAAGCTCAAGGTTATCAATATCTGTCGCGGCTTCCGCTCCGATACCAAGGTTTACCTCAATCTCAACATCGTTTTCAAGTGCAATATCGTAGGTCCAATCTCCCCAGACAATGTGCGGAGCATTTGGCGAAAGTGATGGTGCATCAAATGCTTCTGGGGCACCGCCGCGTCCGCGATCTCTAGCCATACAACAATGCCGCTGGGGCAAGGTCTCTGCCGCAGGCTGCGCGGCAACAGCGGGGACTAGCGTCATAACCATGACGAGCACAATCAATATTGCCGTAATCCTCTTGAACGTGTTTCCAGTTCTTTTCATAACCCATAACTCCTTTTTTATAAGTTCACTGAGCTCACTCAGTTCACATAATATCATTATGGAATATATAACATATCGATAATAAAGTCAAGTCTTTTCGGGAAAAAATACAAAAAGTGCCCACAAGAAAATCCCGTGGGCACATACCTAGAATTCCTACCCAATCTCCCCAATCAAGTTCACCATCTCAATCGCCGCAATCGCCGCGTCATAGCCCTTGTTTCCAGCCTTCGTCCCAGCTCGCTCAATGGCTTGCTCAATGGTCTCCGTGGTATTGATCCCAAAGATCACAGGGATACCAGTCTGCAAAGAAACCTGCGCAATCCCCTTAGTAACCTCACTGCATACCAGGTCATAGTGGGAGGTAGACCCGCGAATCACAGTTCCCAAACAGATCACCGCGTCATAGCGTCCGGACTCTGCCATTTTCTTTGCAATCAGCGGAATCTCAAAGGCACCCGGTACCCATGCCGTCTCAATATGATCTTCCGGCACACCATGACGACGCAGACCGTCAATTGCACCGCCCAAGAGTTTTGAGACAATAAACTCATTGAACCGCGCACAGACGATGCCGATTTTCAGCTCTTTTGATACCAGTTTTCCCTCATAAATTCTCATGTTCTAACACTCCTTATTTAATTTAATAATCAGTCATATGATTCATCTTTTTCTGCTTTGTCTCCAAATAAAACCGATCCGTATCACATGCCGCAATCTGAATCGGCACACGCTCCGTGACTTCGATGCCGTAGGATTCAAGTTGTTCAATTTTATCCGGATTATTGGTCAAGAGCCGGACAGAGGAAACCCCCAAATCCCGCAGCATATGCGCGGCGATTGCATAATTGCGCAAGTCATCCGCAAAGCCTAGAGCGTGGTTTGCCTCAACGGTGTCAAGCCCTTCCTCTTGCAGTGCATAAGCACGGAGCTTATTCAAAAGCCCAATCCCGCGCCCCTCTTGCCGGAGATAGAGGAGCACACCCTGTCCCTCGAATGCAATCTGCTGCATAGCGGCTTCATATTGTGCGCCGCAGTCACATTTGAGTGACCCTAATGCGTCCCCAGTTAAGCACTCTGAATGCACACGGCAGAGAACAGGGGAGGAGGCATCCAATTCTTTCATCACAAGGGCAAGATGTTCTTCTCCGCTTATACGATCTTGATAAGCAATGACCAAGAAGTTGCCATATCGGGTAGGGAGATGGGTGGAAACAATGCGTGTTGCCACATTCTCTCGCAACAGCAAATATTCCCGCAGTGCTGCAATGGTGATGAATTTGAGATCATGCGCCTTTGCAAGCGCATGGAGCTCCGGTGTTTTCATCATAGTACCATCCTCCGCCATGATCTCCACACATAACCCGCAAGGCGCAAGTCCCGCAAGACGCAAGAGGTCTACGGTAGCCTCTGTATGCCCAGGACGAGCTAGCACACCGTGTTCCCGTGCCAAAAGGGGGAACATATGCCCAGGCTTGCGAAAATCTGCCGGCTTTATATTCGGCTCTGTGCATTTCCGCGCAGTAAGCGCCCGCTCAGCTGCCGAAATTCCGGTGCCGGTATCCACATGATCAATGGACACCGTAAATGCTGTAGCGTGGGGATCTGTGTTTGCAGAAGTCATTTGTGAGAGTCCCAGCTTTTCTGTAAACGCCTGATCCATGGGCATACAGATCAGCCCTTTGGCGTGAGTCGCCATAAAGTTGATCATCTCTGTCGTGGCAAACTCGGCGGCAGCGATGAGATCGCCCTCGTTTTCTCGGTTTTCGTCATCTGTAACGATGATCATCTTGCCTGCTTGCAGGTCAGAAATCGCTTCGTCAATGGTGTTATAAACAAACATAAACTTATCTCCTAAAAGCCGTGTTCGGCTAGAAATTCATATGTGAGTTTGGACTTTACAGACTCAGTCTGTGGATGAAGTAAGCGCTCCACATACTTTCCGATCAAATCATTTTCCAGATTGACCAAATCCCCCGGACGTTTTGAGAGAAGTGTTGTCTCTGCGCCAGTGTGGGGGATGATAGAGACAGAGAAGCCCCGCTCATCCATCCCTGTAATGGTTAAGCTAATGCCATCAATTGCGATGGAACCCTTTTCGATCACATAGCGCAAGCTGGAAGCATCTGTCTCAATCCGCACCTGAATAGCATTGTCGTCAGACTGCATCTGCGCAATCTTTCCGACACCATCAATATGTCCCGACACAATATGTCCGCCAAAGCGCCCATTCGCCGCCATCGCCCGTTCGAGATTGACAGCACTACCGGATTGCAAAGCGCCAAGGGCAGTGCGGCTGAGTGTCTCCGGCATGACATCCGCCGAGAACTGCTTACCGGAAATCGCCGCCACTGTGAGACAAATGCCATCCACCGCCACACTGTCGCCCAACTTGAGATCAGAGAAAATCACATCTCCCGAAATGGTAATCCGGCTAGACCGCGCCCCGCGTTCAATCCGTTCAATTTTTCCGACCTCTTCAATGATACCAGTAAACAAAATCCTCATACCTTTCGTAGGGGCATTTGGACGCCATGTATAGCGTCCCTACGTAGGGACACGATATATCGTGTCCTTCTCTATTTCCGCATGAAATCATACTCCAAAAGCAAGTCGCCACCAATCGGGGTGATAGTCGGTATACCAAGCAAAAACGCTTGCTCCGGCAGGGAAACCCCTGCGCCGCCAACAGGACTCTTTGCCGCATCTCCGCCAAACAGCTTAGGTGCGATATAGACCTGCAAGCGTTGCACAAGCCCAAGTTCCAATAAACTATAGTTCAGCGCCGCACCGCCTTCAACTAACACACTATCAATCGTCTCCGCGTGAAGCCACTTCATCAGCCGCACCAAATCCACCCGCCCGTCCGAAGCAGGAAAGCTAAACACCTGACACCCCGCCGCCTCATAAAGCGCGATGTCCGCATCTCTCTGTGACCCACAGACGATCACAGTCGGCACATCCCGCGCTGTCGTAACAAGCCGACTGTCAAGTGGTGTCCGCAGCTTTGAGTCGCAGACAATCCGCAAAGGATTTCGCTCATCGGGCAGTCGGCAGGTAAGCAGGGGATCATCCACCAAAACCGTCCCCACGCCAACCATAATCGCAGAGAGTGCGTGCCTTGTCCGGTGAACCTGCTCTCTAGCGGATTCCCCTGTAATCCAGCGGGAAGCGCCAGTGGCAGTTGCAATTTTCCCATCCGCTGTCATGGCGTATTTCATGACCACATAGGGCGTTTTGTTTTGGATATAGTGAAAGAACACCGCATTTTGCCGCAAACATTCAGCTTGTAACACGCCTTCAATTACGGTAATCCCATGTTGCCGCAAAATCTCAGCGCCGCCTTTTGCGCGAGGATTCGGATCCGGCGCAGCAATGACCACTGTCCCGATGCCGCTCTCCAAAATCGCCTCTGTGCAAGGCGGCGTTTTCCCATGATGGGCACAAGGTTCCAGCGTCACATACATGGTCGCACCTCGCGGGTCTTCTGTACAAGCGGCAAGTGCGTTCCGCTCCGCGTGAGGAGTGCCATATGCCTCGTGATAGCCGGAGCCAATCATACGTTCATCTTTCACAATCACCGCGCCCACAAGGGGATTTGGGCTAGTATACCCGGCACCATGTGCCGCCAAATCTAAAGCCTTTGCCATCCAGTCTGCATGAGTCATCCAAACACCTCTCAAACGCAAAAAACGCACCGAAGATAAAGATATCTTCAGTGCGTAATACAACAAGATTGCAGACACATCTTCTCTCATCCAGACTATACTGTCGGCTTCGGAATCACACCGAATCAACTGCAACGCAGCTCGTGGGCTATACCACCGGTGGGGAATCACACCCCGCCCTGAAGACGATTCAATTTTTTCAAGTATACACGAATAAGGGGGACTTGTAAAGGGTTTTCCTACCCATTTTGTTGAAAAACCGCGCATACAAGCTACAATACAGGCAGGCGTTGCCAATTACGGTACGCGGTTAGCTGATCCCCTGTGAAAGGGGGTGATGCTCATGTCGGTGTTCGAAGCTATGACGTTAATGATCGCATTTGCGGCGTTAATCATAAAGCTGATGGACTACATAGACAGAAAATAACCGCAACTGCCCTGCAAAAGCGTGCGGTTATTTTCTAACTAAACCATTTTGTAAAGGCTAACCAATACCGGCAACACCTTTTTGTATTTATATTGTACGCTCAATCAGCAGATTTGTCAATCTAGTGTGCGGTGGACTTTGGATTGCCGCTGTGATATAATTCGCAGTAAGATTCTCTTGTGTGCTACGCTGCTTTGCTTAGAGCGCGCGGAGAAATTTATAACTAGGTGGTGCTATCAATGCCGATATTTCCCTTAATTGTTATAGCAGTCATGATAGGCATAATCGCTTATGGTATCATCTGGAGCATAGTTAATAATGCCAAACCTAAAACCTCTGTCAGAGCACAGGTGATGGCGATAGACAAAAGAGATAGCGGCAAGATGGCTCGGAGGGGAGGTAAAGTCCTCCTTAATTTATCCAGAGTGTACTTTGTGCGTGAGTCACATACAATGTAAGTAGAAGCGGATATTAAGCATACTACGGCATAGCGAATCCTCAATCCCTATACCGTAAAACCACAATTTTGAATAGTACAACCGAATCCCACAGGGCAATCACAAGCCTTGTGGGATTTTCCCGCCCCAGAGCTTGAAAATCCAGCCCCAAAATGATAAAATATATAGATTGAAATAATAACCCGCGAAAGGGTGACATATAACCATGTTAGACCAATTTTCCCGCACCAGAATGCTCTTCGGCACACCTGCGATGGAACGCTTATCCAACAGCAGTGTCGCCGTCTTCGGCATCGGCGGCGTAGGCGGACATACAGTAGAGGCACTCGTTCGCTCCGGCCTGGGGCGGATTGCCATCTTTGACGATGACAAAGTCTGTCTCACCAACCTAAACCGCCAGATCATCGCAACACGTGAGACCGTAGGGCGCAACAAAGTAGAAGTGATGGCAGAGCGAATCAAGTCTATCAATCCAGATGCAAAAGTAGAGGCGCATCAAGTATTCTACGGCCCAGACATTGCCGATCAGTTTGACTTGGGCAAATACGACTACATCGTAGATGCCATAGACACAGTGACAGCAAAGCTGGAACTCGTCAAACGCGCAAACGCAGCGGGTGTTCCGATTATCAGCTCCATGGGTGCCGCCAATAAAATGGATCCCACCGCCTTTGAGGTGACAGACATCTACAAAACCCAAAACGACGCACTCGCCCGCGTCATGCGCAGAGAGCTGCGGAAACTGGGAATCAAAGAGCTCAAAGTGGTATACTCGAAAGAAAAAGCAAGAAAGCCCATCGAAGACACAGCGAGCGACTGTAAAGGAAACTGCATCTGTCCACCGGACGTAGCGCGAACCTGCACCTCCCGCCGCCAGATACCAGCATCTAACGCATTCGTCCCTGGAACCGCTGGACTAATCCTGGCAAGCGTCATCATTCAAGATCTAATCAAAGCTATGTAGGGGCGCACACTGTGCACCCCTACAAATAAAAAGGAGACAAAACATGAAACTATTCAACAGCCAAACAGGCAAGAAAGAGGAATTCAAGCCCATTGAGCCGCAAAAAGTCAGGCTCTACGCCTGCGGCCCAACGGTCTATGACTATATCCACGTAGGAAACGCCCGCCCTGTCATCACCTTCGATGCCCTCCGCCGTTATTTGGAATGGAGAGGTTACGATGTCACCTTCGTTCAAAACTTTACAGATGTAGACGACAAAATCATCGACCGTGCAAACCGTGAGGGCATCACTTGTGACGAACTTACCGAGCGATTCATTGAGGAATACTTCACAGACGCAAGAGGTCTCGGCGTGGAAGATGCCACCGTCCACCCAAAGGCAACAGAAAACATCGAGGGCATCATTGAAGCTGTTCAAAGCCTGATTGACAAAGGCTTTGCTTATCAGACCGGGGGAGATGTATATTTTCGCACGGAGAAGTTTCCCCGCTACGGAGCCCTATCCGGTCAAAACATTGAAGACCTCCAAGCGGGAGCCCGTGTCGGTTTAGGGGAAGCGAAAGAAAACCCCATGGATTTCGCCCTCTGGAAAGCCACAAAACCCGGCGAGGTATCCTGGCCCTCTCCTTGGGGAGAGGGGAGACCCGGTTGGCATATTGAATGCTCCGTCATGGCAAACCGCTATCTGGGGAAGACCGTGGATATCCACGCAGGAGGGCAAGACCTGACCTTCCCGCATCATGAGAATGAAGTAGCACAGTCGGAAGCATTAAACGGCTGTAAATTTGTAAACTACTGGATGCACAATGGCTTCCTCTCCATTGACAGCAAGAAGATGAGCAAAAGTCTCGGCAATTTCTTCACCGTCCGCGACGCGGCGAAAGCCTACGGCTATGACACCATCCGCATCTTTATGCTGATGAGCCACTACAGAAGCCCCCTCAACTACTCCGGCGAGATTTTAATGCAAGCGAAAGCCGGTTTGGAGCGCCTGTATAACGCGGTGGATAATCTAGAATTTTTGATCAAAAACACAGAGACAACTGACCTCACCCCGGAAGAAATGAGTTTCTTGGAAACACTCCCAAGCTATAAAGCCCGCTTCATTGAAGCCTTAGACGATGATTTCAACACGGCTGACGGCATCGCAATCATCTTTGAGCTTGTACGCGAGGTAAACAGCGCAACAGCAGCGGACAAATCGCCATCCAAGCCCTTTGCAGAGGCTTGTCTAAATGCCATCCGCGAACTGGCAGATATCCTCGGACTACTCTATGCAAGGGAAACAAGTGGGACAGACGATCTAGACGCACAAGTTGAGACTTTGATCGAAGCCCGCACACAAGCCCGCGCCGACAAGAACTGGGCAGAGGCGGACAGAATCCGGGATGAACTCAAAGACATGGGAATCGTACTGGAAGACACACCCCAAGGCATCAAGTGGAAGAAAGCCTAGGATGTTCCGATAAAGATAAATCGTGCGAAAGGGTGAACCCTTGTGATGAAAGGTCATCGGTTTTGGAAGATAGGTATTTTTGTGCTTGTTTTGCTATTCTCCATCCTCTTCACCGCCTGCGGCAGCAATAGCGGTGAGGATGGTGGGGTGCACGATGAAGCCTATGTCTATCTGGCAGAGTTTTCAGAGATACCCGAAGTAACAGGGCGTATCCAGAGCACAACCCTCCACGAGGGGCGGATTTATTTCGCCTATGTGAATACAGAGTTCCCGGATGAAAATGCGGACGATGAAACCTTAGAGCCGCCCGTGTCAACAATCGTGGTGGGGAGTATGATGCCCGATGGCGATGTCATCTCTCGAATCGAAATCCCAAATGCGGGCACCATTGTGGATATTGGGGGGCTTCGTGTCACGGATGAGGGCAATGTTGCGCTGATTTTCACCGACTCTGACTGGGCACGCTTTGATACCGAGGTGATCTATGCAGAGTATAGTCCACAAGGCACGGAGATTCATCGGCAAGAAGTTCCAAACCTCGTTCCGACAGGGGCAACGCGTTTTGATCTTACACAGGCACTGTTCATGGATGACGGCAATGTGGCTCTGCTCGCTGATGTAGAAGTTGGCGGAAGCTTCCGTGGCATCATCTATTTGCTTGACGAACAACTTTCTTTGCGTCATCACTTGTATGCCAATGATGCAAATTTTGATATGATAGCAGCGCCCCTCGGTCAAAGCCGGGATGGAGACCTCTTTCTGGTGGATATAGAGTACTGCCCAGATCTGGCTTTCCGCTTTGTCCTGCGGGAGATTGATTTTGAGGCAGGCGTTTTTGGGAAAACAATTCCCCTCGCTGCAGATCGTCCACAAAGTCTGCATCCCGCCCGAGAGGATGATTCTTTTGATTTGCTCGTGGCGGATCAGAATCACTTGATTGGTTTCAGCTTAGAAACCGGAGAGCAAATTGAAATGCTCAACTGGATGGATTCAGGGGCTTCTTTTTCGCTTCACTCTCACTTGAACCCGCTTGAAAACGGACAGCTTTCTGTGTTGACCGGCAGTCAGCTTGACATAGGAGGGGACAGTTGGCAAACAGAGCGCAACCTCTTGACCCGCACCGCCAGAGCGGACTTGCCGGTCATTACCGTAGGGGCTTTTTGTAGCTGGACTATTCCCCATGAGATACGAGAAAAGGCGGCAGAGTTCAATCGGCGTAGCCAAACACATCAAATTGAATTCATGAGCTACCTTAGTCCCGCTGCTGGTTCTAGTTGGGCAGTCGTTGAGGCAGCCAGTGACCGAATGCGGATGGATCTCATGACAGGTGAGGGTCCGGACATCATTGTGGGCTTTATTCCTGTGGGTTGGCAGAGAAACTTCCTTGACCTCTATCCTTTCCTCGATGCCGACCCGGAGCTTGACCGATCTGATTTTTTACCGCGCATACTGGAGTTAATGGAAGCACAAGACGGCTCCTTGCGTTTGATTTCCTATACATTTAGAATTATGTCAATATTCGGTATGTCCGACAGAGTGGAAGACATAGAAACTTGGACATTTGCCGAAATGCGCACCCTTGTGGAACAGGCGTTGGAAGAAGAAATGACCTATATTATGACGGGCGGACAAGGATACGAAATTAGCACAGAAAGTGTTCTGCGGACGGCTCTTCAGAGTCCTGACATGGGTTTCATCAATTTTGAAACGAATACTGCGCATTTAGACAGCGATGACTTTATTGAACTCTTAGAGTTCGCTGTCCGCCTACCGCGAGAAACCTTTGAATGGAGCAGGGCGCTCACGTCCTTAGAGGCAGGCGCAAGGCGGATGCGAAACGGAGAGCAGCTTTTGCATGAAATGAATCTAAGCGGTATCTATATGTATCAAGCATATCGGGAAACTATATTCGGGGACGATATGGCTCTTTTGGGTTGGCCAAGTGACGAAGGTGGTCACCATTTGGTTGATTTTGTATTCTTCAATGTTGCCATCAACGCAGCCAGCGCACATCCGGATGCAGCATGGGAGTTTATTCGCGAACTCTTCATGCCGGGTGTAAGGTTTTGCTCACTTGGTTCGGGGAGGTTAAACGAGTTGATGCCCGGTTTTTCCGTGCGGATTGATGAGTTTGACGCTATGATTGAAGATGCCATGACACCCAGATTTGAAAGGGATGCCGACGGAAACGAGGTGGAAGTTCCGCGCATAGCCTCCTTTTGGGACTTCATTGACTCTGGCGTAGATATTTACGCCTTGACGGAAGAGGGTGCAGGGGAGTTACGTTCTATTATGGAACGTGTAACTGCTACTAGACATCGTTTTGGGGAAGTTTTTGAAATCATATCTGAAGAATTGCTTCTGTTTCGCGCCGGGGATCGAACAGCCGCCGATGCGGCACGGATCATGCAGAACCGGGTGCAGACGCTTTTGAGTGAACAAGGCTAGTATATAAGGAATCACACAAACAATAGGAGAACCTCACATATGAAACTCATGGTAATCGACGGCAATAGCCTCATCAACCGCGCCTTTTACGGTGTTCGTATGCTCACCACAAAGAGCGGCACGCCGACCAATGCGGTGTTTGGCTTTCTCAATATCCTGCAAAAACTCTTGGCAGAGGAAAACCCAGATGCCCTATGCGTCACCTTCGACCTAAAAGCGCCCACATTCCGCCACAAGATGTATGTGGAATACAAGGCGCAGCGCAAACCCATGCCGGAAGAACTCCGTGTCCAAATGCCCATTGCAAAACAGGTGCTGGACTGTATGAACATCCCCCGCTATGAGTTAGAGGGCTACGAAGCCGACGACCTAATCGGCACCATCGCCGCCAAAACACACGACGCAGGCTGGGATTGTGTGATTGTGACCGGTGACAAAGATGACCTACAACTGGTGACAGATCAAGTGCGTGTCAATCTGGTTACCACTCGCATGGGGCAGACGAAGACGGAAATATACACTCCCGCAAAAGTGCAAGAAGTCTACGGATTTGCGCCCAAACGCATGATAGACCTCAAAGCACTCATGGGAGACGCGTCGGACAACATCCCCGGTGTTCCGGGTGTAGGGGAAAAGACAGCGATGGATTTGATCCAGCGCTACGAATCCCTAGACCGAATTTATACTGACCTAGAAACCCTCGACATCAAAGACGGTGTGCGCAAGAAGCTCACAGCAGGGGAGGAATCCGCTCGCATGTCCTATGACCTCGCCACCATCGACTGCAAGGTACCCTTTGATTTCAAACCGGAAGACACCATGCGCACACCATATAACGCGGCAGCTTTGCGTGAACTGTTTATGGAGTTGGAGTTCATAAGCTTCATCACAAAGTTCGGCTTAGAAAGTGTACAGTCAGAAGAAAAGGCGAGTAAACCAGTCTCAGTGACACACATCCAATCAGAGAAAGCACTGGAAGCCCTGCTCACTCGCTACAAATCGGCTGACTATGTATCCGTCCGCATCTTAGATGGACTAGACAGCGTAGAAATTGGCGAGGCAGATGGCATCAGCGTTGTTTCATGGAGCGCAGTGGGACTGGGATACAATGCATTTCTCCAAGCCCTCTTTGGCACAGAAGTCTCAAAAGTCGGTCACCATATCAAGGACGACATGCGCGCGTTACTGGAAGAGGGGATAGAAGCAAAAGGCTATCTCTTCGACACGGCCCTCGCTGCCTATCTGCTAGAACCAACAGTCAGCGCCTATCCCTTGGACAAACTAGCAGAAGAATATTTGCCAACACCTGTCTCCGAACAAACACAGATTATACACGATTTATATCCAATACTCCGCAAGCAGTTAGAAGAAAAAGCACTCACCCCTGTGTTTGAAGAAATTGAGCTCCCGCTCTGCAAGACCCTTGCACATATGGAACACACAGGCTTTCTGGTCGATCGTGCTGCCCTGAAAACCTTTGGAGATCAGCTCTCTCAATGGATTGAAGCGGCGCAGAGTGAAATATTCGAGCAAGCGGGACAGGAGTTTAACATCAACTCCCCCAAGCAACTGGGGCAAATCCTCTTTGAAGTCTTAGGACTCCCGCCCTCAAAAAAGACCAAAACAGGATACTCAACAAATGTAGAGGTCTTAGAAAAGCTCAAACCCCAGCACCCCATCATCCAGCAAATCATGGATTTCCGCGAATATTCCAAGCTAAAGAGCACCTACGCAGACGGTCTCGCCAAGACGATAGCGCCGGACGGTCGGATTCATTCCCATTTCCAAATGACTGTCACCGCAACCGGACGGCTCAGCTCCACCGAGCCAAACCTGCAAAATATCCCTGTCCGCAAGGAACTAGGCGGCGAGATTCGCAAGATGTTTGTCGCGGCTCCTGACAAAATGCTGGTTGACGCAGATTACTCCCAAATCGAGCTACGGCTCCTTGCCCACATCTCCGGCGACGAGACCATGCAGCACGCATTCCGCGAGGGGGAAGATATCCACACTGTGACAGCGGCACAAGTCTTTGATGTACCGGTGGAAGATGTCACTCCGCTTATGCGCAGCAGAGCAAAAGCTGTAAATTTTGGCATAGTCTATGGAATCTCCGCCTTCTCCTTAGCCGGAGATATCGGGGTTTCCAACCTAGAGGCAAAGCAGTATATTCACAATTACCTGGACAAATACGCCGGCGTGCGGGATTATATGACCCATGTTGTAGAGGAAGCAAAACAGACAGGGGAAGTGAAAACCCTCTTCGGCCGCATCCGTCCCTTGCCGGAACTTCGTGCTGCGGATTTCAATACACGCTCTTTCGGCGAACGGGTTGCTCTCAACATGCCGATTCAAGGCACAGCGGCTGATATCATGAAACTCGCAATGATCCGTGTAGGCGAGCGTTTGGAGAGGGAAGGGCTGGAGGCAAAGCTTGTCCTCCAAGTCCATGACGAACTGATTGTTGAGTGTCCGGAGGGCGAGGCAGAGTACGTAAAGACTCTGCTGGAAGAAGAGATGGAACAAGTGATGAAGCTGGATGTTCCGTTGGAAGCTGAAGCTAAAATCGGCAAAACTTGGGCAGACGCAAAATGATCAAACAAGCAGAACCGCATCATTTATCTGAAATCGCCCAACTGGAGCGTGAGATATTCCCTGACCCGTGGAGTGAGCACCTCTTAGCACGCAAAATGGAAGACCCAAGCACCATCTTTTGTGTTGCAGAGCACGAGGGACAAGTCAAAGGCTACGCAATTTTGCAGCTCATACACCCGGAGGCAGAGCTGATCAACATAGCCGTCGCGCCAACTGCCAGACAACAAGGCTTAGGGCGGAAGCTGTTAGAAACCATCCTGCACAAAACAGCCGCAAAGCAAATCGAGACCATTCACCTAGAGGTACGGGAAAGCAATCAAGCAGCCATTCACTTATACCGCGCACTCGGTTTCCAGCCTGTCGGACTGCGCAAGCACTATTACGAAAATCCGCGTGAACACGCGGTACTCATGACCCATCAGATTGTCTCGAAAGGAGATTGACATGATTAAAGAGATCGCAGCAAGAAAAAGCACCAGAAAATATATAGACACACCAGTTTCTGACGAGCAAATATTGCAACTATTAGAAAGCGCACGCCTTGCGCCATCCGGGAGTAATACGCAGCCGTGGAATTTCATCATAGTTCGGTCAGAGGAAACAAAGGAACAAATCGCCAAGGTAGACGGAAACCAAATGTGGATGAAAAACGCACCCGTTTTCATCGTGTGCGTGGCGGATATTCGTTGCCGCATCAAAGATGAGATTGCGCTTTCACTGGACGAAACCAGTGATCTGCGAGAGTTAAAACAAATCATCCGAGATACGGCAATTGCAATAGAGCATATCTTGCTTGAAGCAGAAAGTATCGGCTTATCGAGCTGTTGGACAGCTTATTTTGACCAGGCAGATATCAGACCCATACTGGAAATCCCAAGTGATAAATATGTTGTTGGTGTTGTAACAATCGGCTATGCAGAACTCGGCGGAAAGTCCGCCCCGCGAAGATCTTTGGAAAGTATGGTACGATATGAAAAGTGGTAGTATGATCATCCTGGCAATCGAAACATCCTGTGACGAAACCGGTGTTGCGATCACCCGAAACGGCAGAGAGATTTTGGCAAATGAAGTATTCTCCCAGGCAGACCTCCACGCCCTCTATGGCGGTGTCGTGCCTGAGATTGCTTCGCGTAACCATATTATCATCCTCAGCAAGTTAGTTGAGAGCGCATTAGAAAAGGCAAATCTGAGCAAGGCAGATTTAGATGCCATTGCCGTCACATGTGCGCCGGGATTGATTGGTGCGCTTCTGGTCGGTCTGAACTTTGCCAAAAGCTATGCGTATGCACTGGGCATCCCGCTGATTCCTGTCCACCACATCCGCGGACACATTGCGGCGAATTATATCGCCTATCCAGAGCTGGCACCTCCCTTTCTCTGTCTCGTTGTATCCGGTGGTCATAGTCTACTCATAGACGTGCGTGATTACACAGACATGCAAGTAATCGGCACCACCCGCGATGACGCGGCGGGGGAGTGTTTCGACAAAGCAGCGCGCGTGTTAGGACTCGGCTATCCCGGTGGAAAAGCCCTGGATGACCTCGCCCAAGACGGGGATGACAAGGCATATACCCTCCCGCGCTCTACCATTGCGGGAAGTCCACTGGATATGAGTTTTTCCGGTCTCAAAACGGCGGTCATCAATATCATCCACAATGCCGAACAAAAAGGGGAGACCATTGATCCTTCAGGTCTTGCCGCCTCCTTTGCTGCCGCTGTGAGTGATACACTGGTTCCGCGTACCATGCAAGCCGCCAAAGCGCTTGGCTATCACAACATCGCCATCGCAGGCGGTGTGGCCGCAAATTCCCGTATCCGCCGCGATCTAGAGAGCGCAGCAAGGGCTGAGAGTTATACTCTATATCTGCCACCCCTATCTCTCTGCGGAGACAACGCCGCCATGATTGCATGTGAAGCCTTTTATGAACCCAAATCAGCACCCTTTGAAACGCTGGCCCTGAATGCACATGCCACAATGCCTCTCTGAATAGATGGGCATTGTGTTATTTTTTAAGTGAACATTACAAAAACAGGATTATGCAAACAAAAAAACCAAAAGAAAATCATCTGAAATTCATTTGCAAGCGCTTTAACGTGCAGAATAAATGAGCGGAACACTTTGAAATCTAGGGAATCGATGGATGTGGATAACTCTGTGGGAAGTGTGGATAACTATTTGTAGTTGAATTCGGTTACAAAATTATGTAAACAGATTTCGACAAAAAAAGACGAAGAAAAGCAGTTTTTGCTAGAGGATCGCATCAAAAAAGGAGCACTTCTTTGGAGAAAGTCACAATTGCATTTTGGGATACGAAAGCGAAAAAATGAGACGGCACAAAGCAAACAAAAAAGCAAGAGGACAAACAAAAAGTTGAATACAATATGTAGTGACCATACCCTGTTGACAAGCGGGAAAAGCTGTGGTATGCACGCACGATAACAAACACAAAAGGGGAGCACATGCAAAAATTACTCAAGATCAGCGGTGTCCTAAATGCAATCAGTTTAATCACACTTATTCTGTTCCTGGGCATACAGTTGCCCGGTTTCGGCATGTGGTTTTACCGCTGGCAGTACCGGGTGAATAGTACCTATGAAGTGGTGGATATGGAACCAGCTGATCTCCATGAAGTGACCCAGCACATGATCCGTTACATGCAAGGCAGAGAGCCGGATCTCCAAATCATGACCACAGTCGGCGGGGAGGAGCGCTACTTCTTTTCAGAAATCGAGATCCGCCACATGGTTGATGTCTATGAACTATTCGCAGTGGGACTCGTGATTCAAAATGTCCTGATTGTCCTCTTCCTCGCAACACTGGCTCTGTTTCTCTTTAAGGGAAGAGCGCATCTTAATTATCTTCTGAGAAGCTGGCAGATATTATCCGCCGCCAAACTCTTGGCGCTCCTCACCTTGGTAATCGTGATCGCCATTAACTGGCACCATGCCTTTGTCGTGTTTCACGAAATATTCTTCAACAACGACTACTGGATACTAGACGCACGTGTGGATTTGCTCATCAACATCGTGCCATATCCATTTTTCATCACCATATCCGCATTCATCGGTGGCTTTTTTGCTCTGGGATTGATTGTGTTATGTGGCACATCGACTTTGCTCTTGCGGCGGAGAAGACAAAGTTAACTGGGCATCTCGCAGTCATGGATGCACCCGTAGGGGCGAACTGTGTTCGCCCGCGGTCTATGGTTTTCTAGCAGCAAGGGCGCGGGCGAACACAGTTCGCCCCTACATTCCACACAACATAAATATGCAAAAGAGAGACCCTCAACTCCAAAAGGAATTGAGGGTCTCTTTTGCATATTCACCTTATCTGGCATTCTTATAAATCTCAACCATCTGTAAGCGGTCTAATTCCATAAAACTACCAAGTATTCTGGTGCCATAGTGAGACGCTTTATCTGCCATATCCTCAATGTCAGCATCTGAAACCTCATGACCGCAGAGATCTGTGATCGTAATCGGCATATCAATAGAAACAAAATATTCCTCTGTCCGCCGAATCGCCTCAAGGGCGGTGTTCTCCGGATTCTCGAAATCCATCGGCAGGTCAAATACCCGCACACCATAGCGGGCAAAACGCATGATATCCACCTTGTACACATACCGCGCCCAACTGCCCCAGACAGCGGCAAGACCGGCACCATGGGTCACGTCATATTTACCGGATAGCTCATGCTCTAAGCGATGCACAGACCAATCCCCCTCACGGCCAAGACCGGTGAGGTCATTATGCGAAACGCTGCCTGCCCACATGACCTCAGAGCGTGCTTCGTAGTCCTCCGGCTGCTCCATACAAATGCTGCCATAGCGCATGGTAACCCGCAAAACCTCTTCCGCCAGTCGATCGGTCAGCTCATTCACACCACCTGAGGAGAAGTAGCGCTCAAAGCTGTGTACCATAATATCCACAATCCCCGCCGCCGTTTGATAGTGAGGCAAGGTATACTGAAGCTCCGGGTCCATAATCGTAAACACCGGACGCATCATCGGAGAGCCAAAGCCAACTTTGAGCCAGTTTTCCTCATTGGTGAGTACCGCAGAACCACTCGTCTCGCTGCCTGCCGCCGCAATTGTGAGAATGTTTGCGGTTGGAAGCGCCTTGGTCGGCGCAACTTTATTGTCCCAAATATCCCAGATATCACAATCTGCACAGGCGGCGAGGGCGATTCCTTTTGCACTGTCAATCACACTGCCGCCGCCCACAGCGAAAATGAAATCAATCTGCTCTGCTTTGACCAGCTGTGCGCCCTCACGTACCAAGGACACACGTGGATTCGGCACAACACCGCCGAACATAACATAGGAGATACCTACAGCGTCAAGAGACTTTGTGACAGTATCCATTAGACCATTTTGGAGTACCCGATCTGAGCCATAATGGAGCAGCACACGCGTGCCGCCGAACTCCTTGATCGCCTGACCCGTCTTTCCGGCACCATTCTTTCCAAAATAGACTTTCGTAGGGGAGTAAAACTCAAAACTGTTCATACTTGTAAACCTCTCTTCATTAATAATATGTCACACATTTTAACTCAAATCTCAAAATCCTCAATCGAGAAATTCGCATAAAACCGCCCTGTGTGGGGCATGAATCTAAGCACGCAAAAATCAGGGTCAGTGAACGATTGTTGTTCATAAGCTCCCTTGTACTTCTTATCCCAAAACTTCTCTTTGACACACATGTCGGTCACAATTTCCATATCGCCCTTGAGAAAACAGCCTTTCCAAACGATCAGCCTTCGACTGTAAAAATAAACGCTGGCTTTTGGGTTTTTGCTTATCTCGGCGGCAAATTTAGAAGATGTATTCGTGCAAAAATAAAGCTCGGACAGCGACTCTCTATGCTTGCCGGGGACTACCGCTTTTGTCAGCGGGTAGCCATCTGAACCCACACAGGACAAGATGAATGTGTTGACCTTTTTGTGTAGCCGCTCTGCTTTTTCTCTTGGTGTCATATCGTACACACTCCAATCTATCGCAAAGGCTTAACGCTCTAAATCACCAATGCAGTATCACCGCTGGCATAGTAACGCTCCAAATCATAAGGCGAGAAGATGCCCCGATCCGTCACAACACTGCTCACAAGATGAGGCGGCGTTGCATCAAAAGATGGGTAAAAGCCCTGCACACCTTCCATGGCGGTGCGAACACCCATTGCTTGCAGAACAAACTTCGGATCGCGCGCTTCAATTGTAACCGTGTCAATGGTGGGGTGTCCTTTGTCTGGTGCTCCTGTAACAAAGTATGGAATCCCAAAATACTTTGCGGCGATGGCGATTTGCAATGTACCAATCTTATTCACCACATAGCCATCCATACAAATCGCGTCTGCCGCAGAGGTGAACACATCCACTTTTTGCGTTTGCATGACATAAGCCGGCATATTGTCAGTGATGACAGTCACATCATAAGCCATATCCTTCGCCACACTCGCCGTGAGGCGCGCGCCTTGGAAGTATGGTCTCGTCTCCGGGCAGATGATCTTGAGTTCATAGTCCCGCGCCCGCGCCGCACGGAGCATCTGACCCACGATCGTTTCGCCGAAGCACTGTGTCATGATCGTACCCTTCTTCGGAAACAAATCCACCAAATATTCCGCCGCTTGCCCGATCTTATTATAACGCGTATTGAGATTAGATACAACATGCCCACGAATCGCAAGATCAACAGCCTCGCCGGATTCCCTCGCCTGCAAAGCGATAGTCAAACAGCCTGCTGTAATAGCCTTCATCCGCTCTACAGTAGTCGGACGCGCATGAGAAAGGGTATGGGCAGCAGTTTTCATATGCGCTTCAAATTTCTCACTATCAAAATCCCGCGCCTCATGTGCCGCAAGCGCCATGCCCATGCCTGCCGCTGTGTAAGGGCCAGCACTTTGTGTCACCATATCTGCAATCGCCTGCGCCACTTCTTCATGCCGGGAACAGATGACAAACTCCACACTGACAGGGTAGATTCTACGGTCTAAAATCCGCACAGAGCCACTTTCGTACCATGCCACATTTTCATATTGTAACATAAAGGCAAGCCCTTTGTCCGCTCTCTCCATCTTACAGTGTCTCCATATTGATGCTCTTCACAACTTCACGAATCAAAGCCGAGAACCGGGGCGCAGCACATTCCCCCGCCTCGCGAACCTCTTCCACCGTAATCGGCTGCTCCAACACACCTGCCGCCATATTGGAGATTAAGGAAAACGCCAAAAGCTTCATCCCGCAATGCGCCGCTGTCAGCGCCTCTGTCACGGTAGACATGCCAATCACATCCGCACCCAAAACTTGCGCGGCGCGAATTTCCGCCGGTGTCTCAAACTGGGGGCCTGTGAAGAAGAAATAGTTCCCCTCATGCAGAGTCTGCCCCAAGTTCTCCGCACAAGTTTTCGCAAATGTACGCAAAGATTTAGTATACATATCGCTCACATCAAAAAACCGAGGCCCAAATTCATCAATATTCGGCCCGCAAAGGGGAGAGGCACCTGTGAGTTTGATGTGGTCTTTGATCAGCATCAAATCACCCGGTTTGTATGATGGATTTACAGCACCTGCCGCATTGGTCAAAATCGCCGCCTTCACACCCAAAAGATGAAACACACGAATCGGGATAACCAGTTGCTCAAATGCATAGCCCTCATAAGAATGAAAGCGCCCGGACATACAGACAACACGCTTGCTCTGAATCTGCCCAAGAATCAACTTGCCCGCATGAAAGCTCACAGTCGAACACAGAAAGTTCGGGATATCCCCATAGGGAATCACAATCGGATTCTCCACCTCATCCGCCAAATGCCCGCAAGCAGAGCCCAGTACAATCGCAAGTTCCGGCTGAAAATCGATTTTGGATAAAATGTAATCCGCACTCTTTTTGAAATAGGCATAGTCAAAGTTGAATTTCATGATAATTCTCTCCCTTAGCACATCGTAGGGGCAGACCTTGTGTCTGCCCTGTCAGTCCTACTTTGGGCAGACACAAGGTCTGCCCCTACAACGAATTTATGAATCCCTCTGCATCCTGGAAACCATATCCTGCACCATCTCGTCAGGGATCAGGGTGGGGGTACCCACCGTCCGCGCCATGTGATAAATCTTCGCGGCATCTTCCACATATTCCGCACGGATGTATGCCTGTGGTAAGTCCTGCCCGACTGCAATCGCGCCATGATTCTGCATCAAGCACGCCGCACGATCCTGCAACGCATTCACAACGCCGACTCCAACCGAAACGGTACCCTGTGAGGCAACAGGCGCAACAGGAACACCGCCCGGCAGAAAGTATACCATCTCAATCAAAACCAAGGGAATCGGCTCATTGACGACCGCAAAGGCTGTGGCATAGGGGGAGTGTATATGTACAACACCGCGCATCTCCGGCTTATTTTTGTAAATCTCCGCGTGCATTGGCCATTCAGAAGAGGGGCGGTGCGGCCCTTCAATAATGGTGCCGTCAAGCGTAATTACCATAACATCATCTACTGTCATAGTAATATAGTTGATCCCACTAGGAGTAATAACAATCTTGCCGTCTTCTGAACGCACAGAAAGATTCCCACTGGTTCCGGCCATTAGTCCGCTCTGATACGCTCTCTGCGCATATTCCAGCACTTGTTTCTTCAACTCATACAAACCCATCAGACTTTGCACTTCCTCAATCTCGTTTGAGTCACTATATCACTCAAGCACAAGGATTGTCAACGTTAAGGGCGTGTTGGCTTATGTTCTAATTTAGTTGAAGCTATTTGTGTTTCGCCCGCCTAAGGCGGGCGAAACACGTACAAGCGACTATTTTAGGACATGACCGGAGTGTTGACAATCCCTTCATATCAAGCTACACTATCTCTTACATAAATGATCACCTGCAAGGAGAGAAAAAGATGAGTATCTTATTTCATACAGACATCCTATTAGATGACTACACCGTACTAAAAGATGGCTATCTTGGTATCACAGGCGATACGATCACCTATATCGGCGCAGAAAAACCAAGCGAAACATATGAGACCACCCGCAAGCTGAGCAGACACCTGCTCATCCCCGGTCTCTATAATCTACACACCCATAGCCCCATGACGCTTCTGCGCGGACTCGGCAGTGATCTCCCACTTCACCGTTGGTTGGATGAGGCGGTTTTCCCGGTAGAAGATAGACTCGAAAGTGCGGACATTTCAGTCGGCACAAGGCTCGCCATGCTTGAAATGCTGGCATCTGGCACCGTTAGCTTTTCGGACATGTACGACCACACGCGCACGATAGTAAGCGAAGTGGAATTGGCAGGGATGAAAGCAAACCTAAACCGCCCCGTGATCGCCTTGGATCACACAGAGCCCTACGAGCAAAACCTCCACGTGGCAGACTCTCTCGCATTCTTTGACAAATGCAATGGCATGGCGGATGGACGGATCATCGCAGACTTCGGCATTCACGCAGAGTACACCTCACACGCGG
>Ga0136643_10000232_pt1 | contig 59177 bp, 61 predicted proteins | sample TergutLab28metaG_FD_96883 | JGI IMG/M metagenome (GOLD analysis project Ga0136643, IMG submission 96883) | Labiotermes labralis P1 segment gut microbial communities from Petit-Saut dam, French Guiana - Lab288 P1 (version 3) (version 3) | ecosystem: Host-associated > Arthropoda: Insects >... | reverse complement strand
TGACTGCGCTTATCTCTAATCGAAGTTATTAATAAAGCTATCGAAGCGACAAAGGATATGATATCATGGATTTGGGGTGGTGTCAAGGGGTTTTTTAATTTTTTTTTAAAAAGTTTTGGGGGTTGATTTAAGCCGATAATTATATTACAATATAAAGTGGGAAAATTCCACTTCAAAATAGTTGACAAAGGCGGGATGGGTATATTTCATAAATCTGTACTGCTTAAAGAAACTATAGAATCGCTAAATATCGCGGAGGACGGAATTTACATTGATGCCACTTTGGGCGGCGGCGGTCATGCTTTGGAGATTGCAAGAAGGCTTAAAACCGGTTTTTTGATAGGGGTTGACCAAGATAGTTTTGCTATAGGACAGGCTGCACAAGTCTTATCAGAGCATCTTTACAAGGTCCGTATTATCAGAGCTAATTTTAAACAGATTGAATATATCAAATCTCTGGCCGATATTTCTTATGTTGACGGCATTTTAATGGACCTTGGCGTATCTTCATTTCAGCTTGATGATGAAGACAGAGGTTTTTCCTATAAGCATGACGCCTATTTGGATATGCGTATGGATGGGCGGCAAAAACTTTCTGCATATGATATAGTGAATGGTTACTCCGAAAAAGATTTAGCGAGTATCTTCCTTAATTATAGCGAAGAAAAATGGGCGGCCCGCATTGCAAAGTTTATATCAAATAGACGTAACATTGAACCTATTAACACCACTTTTCAGCTTGTGGACATTATTAAAGCGGCAATACCTAAAGCGGCCAGAGAAGGCGGGCCGCACCCTGCAAAGCGAGTATTTCAGGCTATACGCATAGAAGTTAATGATGAGCTTGGAATTTTGGAAGAGGCTATCAGCGATTATATAAAAATACTTCGGCCCGGCGGAAGAATTTGTGTAATTACTTTTCATTCTCTTGAAGATAGATTGGTTAAAAATGTTTTCCGTAAATTAGCTGAAAGCTGTACTTGTCCAAGAGAGTTTCCTGTGTGCATTTGCGATACTTCACCGTCTGTAGAAATTATTACAAAAAAACCTATAATACCCAGTAATGAAGAGATTATTGATAACCACAGAGCCAGAAGTGCTAAATTAAGAGTTGCTCAAAAGCTCGCATCTACGGAAGATAAATTTTAAAAGCCTGTTCAAAATCTATCTTCACACGATTTTTTTCTCCCTTTGGATTGTACAAAGAACGCACAATCGCTAGGCTACGCTTAATACTCTCGCTGTTTTTTCAGAAAACCACTAAAAAAACAGCTGCCGCTGCAACCCTGGGATGCTTAAAAATTGGTTCGGATTAGATTTTGAACAGGCTCTAAGTTAAAACTCAAGGAGGAATAATATGGCGGGAGCTGTAAAAAGAAGAGATACATCAAGAAATAATTCAAGAAACTATTCAAGGGGCTACAATGCGCATATTCCCTATTATTCCCAAGATTCCACTGCTCGTCAGATTGTTGAGCAGGAAGAATACATTCCTATATCGCAGCCAAGGCCCGCACCGAGACCTCGAAGGTCTTTGCGGAGAAAGCGCAGAGCGGAATTTGCTTATGATATTCAGACAAGACATCGCGAATATTTTATGTCATATATACTATTGATAGCATTTTTTAGCGGCCTGGCTTTAATTTTGGCACTAAATGCACAATTTAGGGATGGTCAGCTTAGGCTGGAGGCTGCAAGAAATCAGCTGGTATCTCTCAGGGAAAGCAATGATGCCATTCTCAGCGGAATTTATGCGGATTTGGATATGTATGAAATAGAGAGATTTGCTATGCAAGAACTGGGTATGATACGCCCGGAAGAATTTCAGCTTGTTGAAATTAGACTGGCTCCGCGCAGTTACTTTACTCATGTAACAACGGGAGAAGCGGCGGAAAGTGATTTTTCTTCCAATCGTTTTTTAGATACATTAATTTCATTTATAACTAATGATTAAGGATGAGCTATGGACAGACGAACAGATAATAGAACCGGCGGAAAACCGGACAGAGAGAAGCTTAACAAGCAAAGATATGATACATACAGGCATGAGAAAATTGCGGAGTTTCAAGAGAATCAGGAAAGACTTCAAATGAACAGCATTCATTCTAAAGCCTGGCGGCGCAGCAAGATACGTTTGATTACTGTATTTTTTGTATGTGTGTTATCTTTTTTTGTTTTTCAAATTTTCAGATGGCAAAGTTTTGCAGGTGAATCGTATGCAGTTCGTACCCTTACCCAAATTATAAACCGATATTCCGCCGGAGACCGTATTGTTATGCCCATGAGGGGCTCTATCACTGATAGAAATTTGCAGGCTCTTGCTATAAGCTCCACGGTTTATAATATGTTTGTGGATGTAAGGATGCTTGCTTCCAGAGGAGAAACTGACTTTGACAACAACAGGCGTGCCTTGACTGAATTTTTTGGCATGTCTTTGAATGAATTTAATCAGATTATCGCAGCAGACGCGAATGGTCAATTAGTTAATGATACCCATTTTTTAAGAGTAAGATGGGGTATTTCGCATGCAGAATGGGTTGAATTTGAAAACTGGCGCCAAGTTCAAGGAATATTGGTAAGGGATGTTCATTTTGAAGAAGACAGTACCAGAAATTACATACATAATACTTTGGCGGCACCTGTAATTGGATTTCAAAGAGGAACATGGTGGGGACTGGAATTTCAATACAACGATTTTCTTGTAGGGACAGCCGGACGTAATATGACAACTTTTGATAGCAATGGAAATGTTGTTACTGATAGGGTTCCGCCTATTCATGGTGCAAATATTGTAACTACATTAGATATAATGATACAAAGGGTTGCAGAAGATGTAGCTGCAAGGTGGGCAAGAAGCCACCAAGCGTCATTCGGTTCTGTTATTGTAATGCAGCCGTTTACAGGTGAAATTATTGCTATGGCGCAGTATCCCGGTTTTGATGCCAATTTCCCTGTGGATTTAGAACGCATTACAAGCGATAGACTTGCCGAGCATATCGGTCAATTTGATACTGATAGCCCTGAGTTTTGGGACTATTTGTTCGGCATTTGGGCAAATTTTAACATAACATCAACATTTGAACAAGGCTCTATATATAAATCTGTTGTTGTAGCGAAGGCGTTAGAGGAAGGTGTTATATCTCCAAATCAGACATTTTACTGTATAGGGTTTACTTACAGGGCCGGCCATAGAATACATTGCTTTAACAGAAGGGGTCATGGCTTGCAAACATTGACACAAGCTCTTGCCAATTCTTGCAATATGGCACATATTGAAATTGCCGAAGCTGTGGGCAGACAGTTATTTTGGCAATATCAGAGGGACTTTGGATTCGGAATACCAACAGGCATTGATTTTCCGGGTGAAGCAAGCGGTTTGGTACATACCGTTGCTGAACTTAACGAATCCGAACTTGCGACCGCTTCATTCGGCCAGCGTTTTAACGCCACGCCGATACAAGCAATTTCCAGCTTTGCTCCGCTTATTAACGGCGGAAATGTGATGCGGCCATTCTTTGTTTCGCAGATTATTGATGCTGATGGCAATATAATTTTGCACAATACCCCTACAGTTGAAAGAAGAGTTATTTCGCAGGATACATCGGACTGGATGCGTATGGCTATGGAATATGTTGTAACGGAAGGCACAGGGAGGCCCGCTGCCATTGAGGGTTTTCGGCAAGGCGGCAAAACTGCTACAGGAGAGCAGGGTGTCAGTGGAGTTGATGATGATTTCTCTTATTCTCTTTCATATATAGGTTATTTTCCCATAGATAATCCTCAATACCTTATAATGGTGCTTTTGCATGATATTCCTACGGAAATTTATTATGCCGGATATTCTCGTGTGTCGCCTATGTATAGAGAAGTTGCCCAGGAAATTATACGTCTGCGGGGTCTGCCTCTTACTGATACAATAGAAAATCCCGGCACCATGCATGAATCGGAATTTATTGAAGACTTTGTAGGTCTTACGGTGCAGCAAGCTATAACCCGTCTTAATTCGCTTGTTATGGATTACGAATTTATAGGCGCTTCTGGAAATACAATTACTTCACAATTTCCTGTTGCCGGCTCTCGTTCCACAGGTTCATCAAGGATTTTGCTGCATCTTGGTGATGATGGCGTAACTCCGGTGCATGATGTTCCTGTGGTGATAGGACTTACTGTAGATTTTGCCAGAGAAGTGTTGATATCGGCAGGTTTTGTCCCGAGATTTGTTTATGCAGAGCATGTAGACCACACAGAACTTAACGACGATATTCAAGCGATTGTTTATGGCCAGCCTGCATACAATGTAAGATTACCGCATGGCACTGAAATTTTGCTTCGTGCAGCATTTAATGAAAGATGACAAATCTTGTTCGTTGAAAATGTTCAGTGTCTGTGGTACAATAGCTTGATGAATAACTATACTGTCGCAAGTTTTTCATCATGGTATAAATGCCTACTAAATATTGTGAGGAGTTTTTACTGTGAATGCAGAAAATATTAATTCTTTTGTTCATGGAGCCCAAAGTACTTTAAGTGCTTTTTGTGGTGAAAGTGGGAAATTAGGAAAACTTTTCGTTAAGCAAAAACCTTATGCTGCCATGCCTGTTTCTGTAATAATAGGTATCATTGGGGATTTGCAAGGTGAAGTTATATATACTATGGATACAGATTGTGGAATGTATTTGGCATCTAAAGTTATGATGGGCATGTCGGTTTTGGAAATGGATGACATGGCGAAATCTGCTATTAGTGAGCTTGCCAATATGATTTCGGGAAATGCGGCGAGCATGCTTTTTTCTTGCGGGGTTAAGATAGATATTACTACACCGACTTATGTAGTAGATAATGACACATCTATATTTTCATCATTTATAAATGCTGAAGATAAACTTTTATGTGTACCCATGCACTTAACATCAGGGCAAATTTTTGAAATGGATTTGCATTTGAGGAGTTAGGGATATGCTTAATAAATTTTATCGAAAATATCTGTTTCCAAAAGAGATGACAGATTCTGTAAGGCATATAGACTACGACCGATTGTGGAAAATGGGCATAAGGGGACTAATTTTTGATATAGATAACACCCTGGTTACATTTGATATAAAAAAGCCGCCCGAAGATATAATAAAATTCCTGGATTCGCTTGCAAAAAAGGGATTTGATATATGCCTACTTTCAAATAACGGGCAGAAGCGTGTAGAAGGTTTTAGCGACGAGCTTGGCTATCCTCATATTTGGAAAGCAAAAAAACCCGGTATAAAAAGTGTTTCCAAGGCACTTACAATTCTTGGGCATGAAAAAAACAAAGTAGTTATCATTGGAGACCAAATATTTACCGATTGTTTTTGTGGAAATCGTTTTGGCATATATACTATATTGACCAAACCAATTGCGAAAAGAGATGAATGGACCGTAAGGCTCAAGCGGTGGCCTGAGAAATTAGTTCTTAAGGCATATCTTAAACATAAAGCTAAGAGGTGATATTATAAATATCAGCGGCATGACCAAGGTATTCGGCTTGATGGGCAGTCCTGTAAATCATTCTCTTTCTCCGTATATTCATAATACATTAGCAGACAAGCTGTCGGATGACCTTATTTATGTAGTTTTTGATGTAAAAAGTGACAAGCTTGGCATGGCTGTAAAAGGTGCTTATGCAATGGGAGTTGCAGGTCTGAATATTACTTTTCCGCATAAAACGGATGTCGCTGAATATGTAGTTTCTTTGGATGAACTTTCTATACATTCGGCTGCGATAAACACATTAAGTTATAGCAAAGACGGATATATAGGATATAATACTGATATAATAGGAGTAGAAAAGTCTTTTGCGCATCATGGCGTGGAAATTGCAGGTAGAACCGCTGTTGTATATGCTGCGGGAGGTGCAGGAAGGTCTGCGGCCATAGCTTTAGCCAGAATGAAATGCAAGAAGATTATTATTGTTAACAGAACAAAAAATAAAGCAGAATTCCTTGCAGAACTTTTAAAAAAGCATTATACTGTAGATGTGGAAATTTGTGAGCCAAAGGATTTTTGTGATGTAAAAGCACATGTTCTGATTCAGGCTTTATCTTTAGGCATAGGAGATATTAGTGATTTTTTTTCTTTGCCTAATTCTCAAATTGTACGCAATTATGATGTGGTTTTTGATATGAATTATTTCCCTTTGGAAAATAAGCTTATTAAAGATGCGAAAACACAAGGTATTTATGCTTTTAATGGTATTGAAATGCTGGTTTACCAAGCGGCTGCGGCCTATGAAATTTTTCATAATAAAATTATTTCTCAGGACATTATTGATGAATTAATATATTCTATCAGGAGGTAAATATGCTGGATAAAAACAATTTGGAGATTAAGAATTACATGGAAGTTTGTGTGGTAGAACTTTTAGATGATGTACTTAAAAATCTAAATGCCTGCACATGCGATAACTGTCAGCACGATATATTGGCCATTGCGCTAAATGCCTTGCCGGCTAAATATGTCGTTACCAAAAAGGGAGAGCTTTATTCCAAAATTAATAATTTGCAGCATCAGTTTGATGTAGATATAATCTCCGCCATAGCTAAAGCATCGGTTATAGTTTCCCGCAATCCTCGTCATGGAAGATAATGACGAGGTGTTTTGCCGTACAAATATTGCTTTAATAGGCTTTATGGGTGCAGGCAAGACTACGGTGGGGAAGTTTTTGTCTTATAAAACTAAAATGTCCCATATCGACAGCGATGAAGAAGTTGAAAAAATATCAAAAATGCCTATCCCCATGATTTTTCAAAAATATGGGGATAGGCATTTGCGCCTTTTAGAGCAGGATTTTTGCAGCGGAATTCTGCCTACATTGACGAATACTGTAATTTCTACAGGCGGAGGCATTATCTTGAATCAAAAAAATATAGAAATGCTGCGCCTTTATTCAAAAGTATTCTATATAAAGTCCTCGCCGCAAAAATTATATAGCCGCCTTAAAGATGACATTTCGCGTCCGCTTTTGCAAACATATGATAAAATGGATGCAATCAAGACACTTTTAGCTGACAGAGAGCCTCTTTACGAAATTTGTGCGCACCATGTAATAAATACCGGCGAACTGGAAGTGTTTAAAATTGCAGAAATTATTTTGAGTATAATTTAACGTCTTTTTATACCAACTTGCAATCTAAACAGTGCTAAATAACGCAGGATTTTTGTCGCAAGGCGAAGGGCAAAAAATCGCAGTGTGCCCAAAGGCACATAAGATTTTTTGACCGAAGCATTGTGGCAAAAAGACAAGTTAGTTAGTGCTGGATAGATTGCAAGTTGGTATTACTGCACTTCTTGCAAAACTTCAACATGCTTAAGGATAGGTTTAAGAAATTTACGCATATATGGTATCATTTTACCTATAGCAAGTGCAGTTATAACAGTGCCTTCTCGTATGCCCTGCAAACTGTTTAAAAAAAGCAAAGAAACTACAATACCTATAACTACCAGGGTGCAGTCAAATATTATTTTAACAATATGAAATTTACCGTTTTTAAATTTTTGGGCCACGACTAGGCAAAAACCCTCTGTTGGAAGCGGCACCAGCCTTGCATCTATAAATAAAACAACACCGCAGGATATTAGGATAATACTTATAATTAGCATAACAAACTGCCCAAAATATGTAGGTATCGTAAAATCAGAAAGAACCCAACGGGCAAAATCTACAAAAAAGCCAAATATAGTAGAAAAAAGGATTTGTGTAAGGTTTATCCATCTAAACTCTTTTCTTTGTATGGCAATTTGCAGTAAAATAAAAAACGCTTGCATTATAGATGTAAATACGCCAACAGTAGCCCATGCAGTTGATGTGCCATAAAAAATTAAACTGCTTACATAGGGCAAAGAAGCCACCGGAGATACACCCAAATTTGCATTAATAGCAAAGGCAACGCCGAATGCAAGAACCAGCAAACCCAAAATGTATACGGCAATGCGCCAAGGAATACGGTTTTTAATTAATTTGTCTTTCAAAATATGTACACCTCAATCTTTTTAACAACCTGTATATCAGTCTGACATATTTTTTATTAAAAGTCAATACAAAAGCCTTGCAGGACTTGCATATTTTTGCTATAATCAAGCAAATGTATGATTTTATTAGTTTATGTTTATTAGGAGGAAGATTATGGGCAAAATAGTTTGTTTCGGTGAAATTATGTTAAGGCTTGCGCCGCCTGCAACCACTCGTTTTGTGCAAGCTAATACTTTTAATATTGTATACGGCGGAGGCGAAGCCAATGTGTCTGTATCTCTTGCAAACTACGGCAAGGACAGTGTTTTTGTCAGCAAACTTCCCAAGCACGACATAGGACAAGCAGCTGTTAATGAACTGCGCAAATTCGGTGTTGATACGTCAAAGATTATAAGGGGCGGCGAGCGTATCGGCATATACTTTTTAGAAAAAGGGGCAAGTCAGCGTCCTTCCAAAGTTATATATGACAGGGCGAATGCAGCCATTGCAGAGGCAAAACCCGGAGAGTTTGACTGGACCGCTATTTTTGAAGGTGCAAATTGGTTTCACTTTACCGGCATAACCCCTGCTATTTCTGAAAATGGCGCGAAACTGGCACTTGAAGCCTGTAAGAAAGCTAAAGAAAAAAATATTACTATTTCTTGTGACCTAAATTACCGCAAAAACCTTTGGACTACGGACGAAGCTAACAAAGTTATGAGCGAAATTGTGCCATATGTTGATGTTTGTATAGCTAATGAAGAAGATGCGGATAAAGTATTTGGCATCAAAGCCGGAGAATCCAATGTGGACCACGGTGTTGTCGACCATGAAGCCTATAAAGAAGTGGCATTAAAATTAAAAGAGCGTTTTAATTTCAGCCATGTTGCCATAACTCTGCGTGAAAGCCATAGTGCCGATAACAACGACTGGGCAGCAATGTTTTATGATGGCAAGGACTATTATTTCAGTAAAAAATATCCTATTCATATTGTGGATAGAGTAGGCGGGGGAGATAGTTTTGCAGGCGGCTTGATTTACGCTATGCATGAAAATTATGAACCACAGGATGCTATTGAATTTGCTGTTGCCGCATCCTGCTTGAAACACTCCATAGAAGGGGACTTTAACCATGCTTCAGTTGCAGAAGTGAAAGCTCTTATGGGCGGCGATGGCAGCGGCAGGGTGCAAAGATAATGACACAGGAGCTGTTTCAAAACAATGGTGTTGAACTTAGATTAAAAAGGGATTTTGACAGTTTTGTTTACCGAGCTTCTGCATTAATAATTCATAACGGCAAATTGCTTATGGTTGCCAGCGAAGAATTGCCAAATGCATTTTATACAGTTGGCGGGGCTGTAAATATACATGAAACTGCTGAAGAAGCAATTGTAAGAGAAATTTATGAGGAAATTGGCGTTCGGCTTGAAGTTGAACGGCTTGCATTTATTCATGAATTATTTGTTATACTTAATGGTAAGAAGTACCATCAAATTACATTTTTGTTTTTAATGAAATCTGAACCCTCACTTGATATTGCGGAAGGCAGCTTTACAGACCAGCCGCCAACCGAAACACTGCATTGGCTGCCGATGCATGATTTGCAAAGGTATAATATATTCCCGACGTTTTTGAAAGATAGGCGCTTGGATAGTATAACAGCCTTGGAACATATTGTTACAAAAGAATATTAATGACAAGGCGGAGAATGGTTATTCCATTCTCCGCTGCACATATCGCAGGAGGAAATATGCATAAAAAAGTATCAACCGACTTGAATTTTGCCAAGCGTGAGCTTGATGTGTTGAAATTTTGGGAAGATAACAAAATTTTTGAAAAGAGCATTAAAAACCGAGAGGGATGCGGCTCTTTCAGCTTTTACGAAGGTCCGCCAACGGCAAACGGCAAACCGCATATCGGCCATATTATTACAAGAGCCGTTAAAGACATTATTCCCCGGTATAAAACCATGAAGGGCTATAAAGTGCTGCGCAAAGCCGGATGGGACACTCATGGACTGCCGGTGGAGCTTGAAGTAGAAAAAGCTCTGGGCATTTCCGGCAAAAAGCAAATAGAAGATTTTGGCATTGCTCCTTTTATTGATAAATGCAAGGAAAGTGTGTGGACATATAAAGATGAATGGGAAAAAATGTCTAATCGTGTGGGATTTTGGCTGGATTATGATAATCCCTATGTAACTTATGACAATTCATATATAGAATCAATTTGGTGGGCCATTAAGCAAATTTGGGAAAAGGGTTTGCTTTACAAAGGTCATAAAATTTTGCCGTACTGCCCTCGCTGCGGCACGTCATTGTCCAGCCATGAAGTGGCGCAGGGATATAAGGACATCAAAGAACAAAGTATAGTTGCTAAATTTAAGGTAATTGACCGTGACGAGTATATACTTGCATGGACAACCACGCCTTGGACATTGCCTTCCAATGTGGCATTGTGTGTAAACGGCAATGAAAATTATGTCCGTGCTGAAAAAGATGGGGAAGTATATATTCTGGCGCAGGCTTTGGCGGAAAAAGTTCTGGGTGAAGGGCATAAAGTGATTGAAGTTGTGAAGGGCAAAGATTTAGAGTTTTTACATTATGCGCCCTTGTTTGACTTTGTTAAATTTAATGTGGACAGTCATTATATTGTTTGCGATAATTATGTGACTTTAAGTGACGGTACGGGCGTTGTGCATCAGGCTCCTGCTTTTGGTGAAGATGATAATAGAGTATCCAGAAAATATGGACTTCCTTTTGTGCAATTAGTCAATGATGCCGGTGCTATGACAGAAGAAACGCCTTGGGCAGGCGTTTTTGCAAAAACTGCCGACCCGCAGATTATTAACTACTTACAAGAGCGCAATTCAGTATATGAAGTGATAGATACCGAGCATAACTATCCTTTCTGCTGGCGCTGCGACACTCCGCTGCTTTATTATGCCCGCTCTGCTTGGTTTATTGAGATGAGCAAGATGCGTGAAAAACTGCTTGCAAACAATGATAAAATAAATTGGATGCCGGAAAATGTGAAACACGGACGCTTTGGCAATTTTTTGGACAATGTAATTGACTGGAGCCTTAGCCGTGAAAGATATTGGGGTACTCCTTTGCCTGTTTGGGAATGTGATTGCGGGCATAAACATGCTGTTGGCAGCATAGTGGAGCTTAAAGAAATATCTGTTAACGAACTTAATGAAGTAGAATTGCATAAACCTATTGTTGATAATATATTTATAAAATGCCCTGAATGCAGCGGTGAAATGCGAAGAGTATCAGAAGTTATAGACTGCTGGTTTGATTCCGGAGCAATGCCTTTTGCACAACATCATTATCCCTTTGAAAATAAAGAATTATTTGAAGCAAACTTCCCGGCTGATTTTATTTCCGAGGCAATTGACCAAACCCGCGGCTGGTTCTATACTTTGCTTGCTATTTCTACTTTGCTTTTTGACAAAAATCCTTACGAAAATGTTATTGTTTTAGGGCATGGACAAGACGAACATGGTGTAAAAATGAGCAAGAGTAAGGGGAATGTTGTGCCTTGGAATGTGGCGGAAGAATACGGGGCGGACACTGTGCGCTGGAATTTCTTTGCAGGAAGTGCTGTTTGGCTGCCTAATAAATTCAGCACAGAGCCTTTGATGGAAGTTCAGCGCAAATTTTTGGGAACTTTGTGGAATACTTATGCATTTTATGTGCTGTATGCAAATATAGATAATTTTAATCCGACGGACTATACCCTTGATACAGAAAACTTGCCCGCGATGGATAAGTGGGTGCTGTCACGCTTAAATACATTGATAAAAAATGTAGATAATGGCCTGGCTGACTATAAAATAACAGAGACTGCAAGAGAAATTGCCCGCTTTGTGGATGATTTATCCAATTGGTATGTGCGCCGCAGCAGAGACCGCTTTTGGGGCAATGGCATCTACAAAGATAAAATTGATGCATATATGACACTTTACACTGTTTTGGTTGAATTATCTAAAATAATTGCACCTTATGTACCATTTATAGCAGAAGAAATTTACCTTAATTTAGTGGTGGAAATTGATAAAAATGCATTAGAAAGCGTGCATTTATGCGATTTTCCTTCATGTAACGAGGGGCTTATTAATACTGATTTAGAGAGGGATATGGGCAGCACATTAAATATTGTCGTGGCCGGGCGGGCGGCAAGAAATGCTGCAAATATTAAGAACCGTCAGCCTTTGGCCAAAATGATGGTGGAGTCTGCGGCTTTATTACCTGATGACTTTTTGGCCATTATCAAAGAGGAGCTTAACATTAAAGAAGTGGTTTTAAAAAGTGATTTAAGTGAGTACGCATCATACAAATTAAAACCTCAACTAAAAACCCTGGGGCCCAGATATGGCAAGATTTTGCCTAAAATCTCCGCTTATTTGGCTGAAAATGGGGATGAATTGTGGCGTAAGATTCAAGAAACAGAAGAGGTTTCTTTTGAAGTTGAAGGCGTTTTGGTATCTTTAAAAGAAGAGGATGTTCTTGCAGAGGCAGCGCAAGTGGAAGGTTATGTAAGCCAAAGTGCCGGTACGTATTTCGTTGTAATAGAAACTATATTAACACCGGAATTAATAGAAGAAGGCTTTGTCAGAGAGATTATCAGCAAAATACAAACTATGCGTAAAGAAGCGGGATTTGAAGTGACCGACAAGATTTGCTTGGGATATGACGGCAGTCGGGCTGTTTTGGATATTATGAAAAAGCATGGGGATGAAATAAGCGCTGAAGTATTTGCTGACAAGGCTACCTCGGGATATAAAGATGGATATACCAAGGATTGGGATATTAACGGTGAACCTATGACGCTTTCTGTAGTGAAACTATAAAGGTAATGAAATTTACTTCAAATCATATTAAAATTTTAGAAAATGCTAAAAATTTTGCTTGACAAAGATTTTTACTTGTTATATAATGGGTAGTTGTAACACGCCACTAATCCGTTAGCCCCGGATTAATGTATATTTAAGGAGAGAATACAATGAGAAGCACGACTATTACCAAGCCCGCAGATGTGGTGCGCAAGTGGTATGTGGTGGACGCCGAAGGCAAAACCTTGGGTCGTTTAGCCTCAGAGATTGCAAAGGTGCTTAGAGGTAAGCATAAACCTATTTACCAGCCGCATGTGGACACAGGCGACTATGTGATTGTTGTAAATGCAGAAAAAATTACCGTTACCGGCCATAAAATGGAACAAAAGCAGTATTTCCGCCATACAGGTTGGGTAGGCGGCGATAAGAATGTGGTTATGAAAGAATTGATGGCTAAATATCCCGAAAGGATAATTTCTTTCGCTGTTAAGGGCATGTTGCCTAAAAATGTCTTGGGAAGAAAGATGTTTAAAAAACTTCATGTATATGCCGGCCCGAATCACGGTCATGAGGCACAAAAACCTGTCGTTTTGGAATTTGATTCCAAAGGCGTTAAACATTAGGAGGGCGAAAAATGGCTCAAGCACGCTACTACGGCACCGGAAGGCGTAAATCTTCTGTTGCCAGAGTTTATATAATGCCGGGCAACGGCAAAATTACAATTAACAAAAGGGATATGGATGATTATTTTGGCCTTGAAACCTTAAAAATCATTGTAAAACAGCCTTTGGAGCTAACCGGTATGGTTGGTAAATTTGATGTGTCTGTCAATGTTCACGGCGGCGGTTTTACGGGTCAAGCGGGTGCTATCCGTCATGGTATTACGCGCGCACTTTGCGAAGCGGATACAGACTTTCGCCCTGCACTTAAAAAGGCGGGCTATCTTACCCGTGACCCGCGTATGAAAGAGCGTAAGAAATACGGTCTTAAAGGGGCCAGACGTGCGCCGCAGTTCTCTAAGAGATAATTTAACTGAATTTTTGAAATTTAAAAACGCCGGACTATTCAATGGTTCGGCGTTTTTGTATGATTTGATTATAAAAGATTGTCAATAGAGATTGACAAAACAGTATTGCGTATAATTACTATAAAAATACAAAGAAATTCCAATTAATCAGAGTAAAGGTCAGTAATGCAAAAAGTATGGTTGTTATTCCGAAAAGAACCCTGCTTTTTACACCTATTGATTCTCTTTCTTTGTGTAAAAATATCATTGAACCGGCAAAAATTAAAACTGAAAAACCGACAAGCAGATAATTAATCCAAATATGAGGATTTACACTGGCCGCATTAAATGCAAGTGTAGCAAAACCAAGTATAATATTAAGTATATTATTTATCAAAATTAAAAGCCCGCAAAGCATTATCCCAATGGTTAGAAGGCGAAACTTTGTTTTATCTGCCTTCCTGCCTTTCTTTTTCTTTGTTAAAAATATTATCAGCAAAACTATTGGCATTATTAAGAAAAACAATGCAGATGCGATAATGATGCTTAAATATGATATCAAAAACGGAATTGTACGTCCTGACGGCAGAGCCGTAAAATCTGCGCCTGTTGCATATATATGTACAGGTTTGCCGTTTTCCATTCTAAATCGCAATTCTCTCAAGCTTGCATACATGGCAGGGCTATCGGAGGAAATCAGCCTAAAAACATAAGGCTCTATTTGTACAAAATCAGTATTGAATCCGCCGAATGATAATCGTATGGTATTTTCATCCAAAGCCGTAATCCTGGATACCATATAACTAACAAAATCTAAAAAACTATTTTGTGTGCGGCGCAAAGGCACAAATAATCCTTCAACAGCTGATGCGTCAGGCAAGTTATCTGATACAGGCAAAACTTGACCGGCTGTGTTCTCGACTAGCAGGTGTGTTAAGCCAAATGTAATGTCAAATTCACCTACAGTATTTGTTAAAATAACCCAACCAAACCTTTTTTCCGGAACTACACCCAAATTAGCGCCAAAGCCTAAAATTCCGCCGCTGTGCCCGATAGAGTCCATAACGCCGGAGCGCACAAAGCCATGATAAAAAGACGGATGATTTATAGGGTCGGATGAACTTAAAGTGAACATTGTATCTAATGTCAAACGGTTTTCAAAAAGCGGGCCGGGAGTTCCCTTTTCGGGAGTTAGAGCAATGATAAATCGAGCCAAATCCTCAGCGGTGCCCATGGAAGAGCCTGCGGGATAGACCCCGCCGAGATGCAATATCAAATCCTCTCTAAAATTACCGCCTGCACCAAGCCTATAGCCTTTTGCCAAATTCTGCATAAAATCGTGATTTCCGGTCCACAACGGTTCATCTAAGGTATTTTCCATGCCTGCCGGTAATAAGATATTTTTCAAATTATAATCAGCAAAGCTAAGTCCGCTGATTTGGCTGATTATATAAGCGGCAAAAGCTGTACCCCAGTTAGAATAGGAGCTAGCTGTGCCGGGAGAAAATATTTGACTTGGCTGACTTGCAAGCAGTCCGTCTATAACATCAAAACTTTGCCAATCGAAAGCGTTTTCGCTCTGCATATTGTAAAAAGTTTCTGCAAAACCCGCGCTATGATTCATAAGATTTCTCATTGTAAAGGGCTTTTCGAAGTTAAACAGACTTATGTCATCGGGTGTAAGATAATTGGCCACATCAGCATCCAAATCCAGCAGTCCCAGTTCTGCAAGCTGCATGGCGGCAGTCCACACAAACATCTTATTAACGGACCCATGACGAGAAATAGTTGTAGCTGGGTCAAAAGGAACACGGTTTTCTATATCTGCATAGCCGTAACCACGAGAAAAAATAATCTCTCCTTCATGAACCACAACAATGGCAAGGCCCGGTGTTGTTAAGCCGATATGCTCTAACACAAGCGCATCAATTTGGCTTTCTAATTCAGAAAAAGATATGCCTGATGGGGTTTGTCCCGCATTGACTTGGTCTGCATGTGCTATTGTTGCCGGCATTAGAAAGCATACCGACAACAATAGCACAATAAACGTTTTAATTCTGTAAAATTTCATTCTTATCCTCCAATTACGTGAATTCATAGCATATTATACGGAAGGCTTGGAGAAAAGTTTTTTGCGAATCATATAGTCTGTTATTTATGGGGTATTTATAGTTAAATTCATAAGGCTGGTTCCGGGATAAAAATGTGATAGTATTTGCTCATAGCTATATCCGCGCTGCACCATGCCGTATACGCCGTTTTGGCTCATACCGACACCATGGCCAAAACCGCCGCCATAGATAGTTACTGTGCCGTCTGCATTATCAAAAACCATAAAAGTGGATGGCAGCATAAAATGGTTGAGTATGGGCGAGGCATTATGGCGGTTAAGAAAGATTCCTTCAGCAGTAGAAGGGGCTAATAATCTGCGTATTGCATATTCGGTAACAACAGTTACACCGGCTGTTTGTCCCGTAATATAAAGTTCCCGCACATTGCCGCCTGCACCGCGAGAAACTACCTCCATAGAAACAAATGCTCCAATGCCATCTGCTAAAGAGGGGGGGAATCCTGCTTGGCTATGTATTTGAAAGAGATTTGGAGTAGCAGCGGCCAAAGCGGGAAGATTACGGTTTATTATTTCTGTTAAAGAGTCATGCGTTAAGCTCACATTCCAGCGAAACCAAGGAGAGTGACTGTCAAATGCTGTTATATCGGTAGTTGTGAAGAAATTGCGGGCATTTTCTTCTATAGATAAATCTCCAAAATTGGCGGCCAAATATTGAGGTCTTCCGACCAGATAGGGAGGGGTCTGCGCATCCAGCTCACCTGTAGCAAAGTTCAGCCATACATCGCCGCTGTTTGCCGTGTGCCCGGCTGAGGTGGAAAAGAAATTGGCAGAAATTATAGAGCCTGCATAAGTAAGAACAACACCTCTGGTTTCATTAACTGCAGTAATGGAAGTGGTTGTCTCCGGGAAGTTATTATAAACCTGCGAATGTATAGAATCATCCATATTGGCTCCATACATATAAAAACGATTGGCAAAAAAATGATTATAAGCATAGCTTCGTGCCGTTATTGCCTGCACTTTGGCTGATTCAAGCCCAAAAGAAGCAGGCATTTCACTTGGTATAACAGCATAAAGATATTCTTCCAAAGGCAGTTGATTAACTATTACAAAGCCATTTTGCCGCCGGGTGATTTCCAGGATACCTCTGTATTCGGGAGATGCGCCGTCCGGCCAGTTTCGCCCTATGGTGGGAATTGCAATTCTGCTTGAATCATTAGGGACAATGGTAATTCTTCCGTGGTCCATCAAATGAATATTCTCGGTTGACGACAGACGAAAAATCTGACCGCCCGGCACATCTATTATTTCTTGGTTTGTGTGTATGGCAAAACCGGCTTCGCTAACAAGCTCTACCGCAGAGTGTATACGTCCTGCAAAACCTGTTGTAGATAAAACAACACGTACATGTTCCGGCATTGGGTGACGAAGTACCACTGCTGCCGCAATTTGGCCGTCACGTATTATGAAATCGGCTGAATTATAACCAATGGTTATTTGATTATGACTTCCTATGGTTACAGGATTTCCTTTTAGATTGTAAATAGCAAAAGAACTGTGCAGAGGCAAAGCGCCTGCTCCATCAATTTCTACGGCATCATCATATATCTCTTTTACGGCGCCATCTATTGTATTGCTAAAAATTTGTACAAATTCTGCCATCTTCCCGTTTATACGTATATCTGCAATGAGGCCGCTTGGAAGAGAAGTTGTGTCAAATTCATAAGTACGCTGGGCGCCGCCGGAAAAAATGGTGATGCTGTCCGGAGTTTTTGCTGCTACAAAGGCATTGCGTATTGTGGGCGTGGGATTTGTTATACCTAAAATGGCTATAACTTCATTATCACGATGAAGAATATTGACTTCCTTATCTAAATACCCCGAAAAGTCAATACCTGCAGCAGTAAAATGTCCATGATTGGTTATTATATGTCCGGGAGGCAGAGCGGAATTAAACTCCGGGGTAATAAGCACGATAACATCTTTTTGGGATATATCGAAATATTCAAATGTATGAGCTTCGCCGCTTATATTATCCAGAAGCTGCATATATAAATTCATCCAAAGTGCATAGGAAATAGCCAGACGCCTATTGTCGTCCGTAAGCTGAATGCGAATGGGATTGTAAGGGTCCAGCCTGTCCAATATAAATTGTGCCTGCTCTAAAGTAAGCGGAGAATCGGGGTAGAAATTTACACCGCTGCCGCCCAAATGTCCCAAAGCCACCGCTGTATTTATGTATCTGTCATGCCAAAGTGAGACATGTGTGTCGCTGAAATTGATACTTCGTATGGCTTGGTCTATGTCTTGTCTGTCAGAAAATGTAAGCGCAATAATTTTGGCTGCCATCCCGCGTGATATGGGCATATCATCGCCAATGGTTTCCATTTCTGCGGCAGGGGTTTCTGCGGCGTCCTGTACAAAGGCGGGCATATACGCCCCTTCATTCGTTTCATATCCGCCGCCGCAAGCAGCAAGAACCGCCGCCGCAAGCAGCAAAAAAATGACAATAGCAAGTCTTTTGTCCATTTGTCTACACCCTCTAGTCTCTAGTTTTTGTTACATTAACTACTATGCGGGCGTGTCCATAATTATTCTAACAGAAAATCAGAATTGTCCAATCCTTAAAATTGCACATTTTGAGGATTGCCCTCCAGCCATTTCCCTACATTTTCAAAAACAATCTTTGCCCGCTTTACCATAGATTCTTTTGTAGCAAAGCCTATATGCGGTGCAAGCAGAGTATTCTTGGCAGAAAACAGGATTTCATTATCATCAAGCGGCGGTTCTTTATCAAAAACATCTATACCTGTGGCGGCAATTTGGCCGGAATTTAACGCATGAGCCAATGCGCCGGAGTTCACCACAGGGCCGCGGGAAGCATTAATTAAAATAGCCGTACTTTTCATTTTGTTAAACTCTTTCTCGCTTATCATGCCCTTGGTTTCTGTTGTCAGCGGCGTATGAAGTGAAATTATGTCAGAAACTTCAAGTATTTCGTCAAAACTTACAAATTCGGCATTGCTGTCAAAACTGCCTACAGCAGTATTTCTTGAATATGCAAGTACTCTGCACCCCAATACCTTTGCAACCTCGGCAACGGCACGTCCTATTTGACCATATCCTATAATTCCCATAGTTTTGCCTGATATTTCGTTGCCGACAAGTCCATCCTTGGTGCCGCCTTTTCGCACCGCATCGTCACAAGCTGAAAGATTGCGCATTATCCCGAAAATCATACCGAAAACCAAATCCCTTACGGCTATGGTTGCGTAGCCTTGGGCATTGCAAACTGTTATTTTCCGAAGATTGCAGACTTCTTTCGGTATGTGGTCAACTCCTGTAAAAGCCACGGAAATCATTTTAAGTTTTGCGGCGTTTTCTATAATAGAAGAAGACAAGGGGCTGTTAGCCACAATAATTATATCTGCGTCTGAAACCCGTTTTTCTTTTTCTGCTTGTGTTAAGTTTGTATTACACAGCTCTACCTCATGACCTCCTTCCATCAAAGGAACCGCAAGCTTTTCAAGCAATTCTTCCGGTACCGCAATAGGCTCAAGCATTGAAATTTTCATAAAATACCTCCCACTTTTGATTAAATCTGTGTTATACTATTATAGCACAGATGAAATTTTTTTGCTGTCTGAAATTATATAACCTTTGAAAAATCTTTGACATTTTAGATTCTTGGCTTTGATTTTTTTAATGTAAAATAATTTTAATTTGAGTAAAAAGGATATGGTGATATTATGAGTACTGCTGTTAATACAGAGCCTGAAGCGGTGGTGCAGCTTAGGGGCGTACACAAGGTTTATCCTATGGGCGATGAAAGAATTGTTGCTTTGGATGATGTGTCGCTTACCTTTAGGCAGGGCAAGATATACTGCCTTCTTGGCGTTTCGGGGTCCGGAAAATCTACTTTGCTTAATATCATTGCGGGATTAGAAAAACCTACCAAGGGAGAAATAATCTTCAAAGGGCGTCATATAGAAACAATGAGCGAGAAAAAGCTGGCTATTTTCAGGCAGAGATACATAGGTTTTGTTTTTCAGTCTTATAATTTGATGCCTACTCTTACCGCTTTGGAAAATACCACCTTGCCTTTGATTTTCAGGCGCATACCCGCAAGAATAAGAAATAAAAAGGCTATGGAGATGTTAAAGGCTGTTGGACTTGTTGACAGATGGAGGCATAAGCCAAGCCAAATGAGCGGCGGACAGCAGCAGAGAGTAAGTATTGCAAGGGCTTTTGTCAATGACCCGCAGATTGTTTTTGCCGACGAGCCTACGGGCAACCTGGACACAAAGACAACAACGGAAATGATGAATCTGATTTGTAAAATGGCTCAAAAACACAACCAGACACTGATACTGGTTACGCATAACTTGGAACTGTCAAAGTACTGCGATGAAATTATACATATCAGAGACGGAAAGATTGAAAAACTTGAAGATGTAAGTCATGATAAAATAAAATTCTAAATGGGAACAAGAGAGGGGATTATTATGAATAAAATATTTAAGACGTGGAGAACAAAGATATCCAAAATACTGATACTTACTCTTATATTTGGGATGTTCGCAAGCATAGCTGCGCCGGAAGAGCTTAGAGCTGCCGTTACTATAGGGAGCAATGGGGGAACTGTAGGTGTGGGATTTAGCACAGTAACAGTTTCTATTGCAATACCCGTGGGAACGAATATAATTAGCATATCTGCACAACCGGGAGAGTTAAATGCCTCTGTATTAAATTCTGCCGCTTTTATTGGAACATATACTCCGCCTGCATTGCTCGAAATTGGTGTTAGTACCACAGAAGAACACAGAGGGAATTCTTTTGTTGTAATGGTTAATGTTCATGCCAGCACCGGAGCCTATACAGGCTTTGTTAATGTGGCGGTAGCTACTGCTCCTGCGCCTTCACCAACGCCGGCACCTACACCGCAGCCAATAGTGATTGAAATGACTGCACCCTTACAATATGTTGTTATGGAGCCGGGCATACCTTCGATTGTCAATGTAACACTGTCAAATATAACAAATTTTACAGCAAGGAATTTTTCCGTAAGACCTATACCAAATGCCGATTTTGCTGTGGAAATAGTAGGAGAGCTACCCAGTTTTAACTTAATTGCAAGGGGAACACGCACTTTCCAGCTTCGTATTACGCCGCATCATACATTGCAAACAGGTGTACACAATATTCAATTCAACTATTCTTTTGAAAATAATATTCGGGAAGTCATTGACCAAACCGGAATTATAATGGCAAGGGTAAACAGACCTCCTGTTGTTGAACCCAGAGTGGTTATGACAGACTTTGTAATTAATCCGTCTGTTGTTAATTCGGGTAACGAATTTACTGTGACAGCCACCCTGCGAAATACTGCTGCGATTGCAGCTAATAATGTTCAACTGTCTGTAGGCGGCTTTGCCGGTGACGGCATTACTTCGCAAGGCTCTACCACCAACTTCATCGGAAGTGTGCCCGGCTTGGGGGAAACTACGGCAAGCTTTACATTTAGAGCAGGGGCGGATATGGATACAGGCTCTTATCCCATTGTGTTTACTATACGCCACGACAATGCCGCGGGAGGAACACGTCCGGCAGAAAACTTTACATTGTATGTAACTGTTATTGGCGATGATGAAATAACCACTGACCGCGCCCGCATTGGGGCGTCCGTTACATCTCCAAGCGGAGTTTTTACGGTGGGTCAGGAAGCTTTTGTTACTGTTACGCTGCAAAATAACGGAGAACTTGATGCAAGCAATATACGTATACAAGCCAGACCCGAAACGGGTGTTGTGCCTCGTCTGGCCAGCATACAAACTATACCAAGTTTAGGTGTGGGAGAAAGCCGGGAATTTACCTTTGCTTTTGCCGCTACGTCAGAAGCAAATACTCAATTTTACAATGTAGGCTTTGAAATAACTTATGATATAGGGCAAACCGATGCTGAAAGAGCTTCTTTTGAGCATTTTGTGGGCTTTAATGTGTACAATCCCGATGCGGAAGATGATGAAGACCCCATTACTTCTGTTCCCAGAATTATTATAAGCAACTATACAATAGACCCGCTTATTGTTATGGCAAATTCAGAATTTGATTTACATCTTGAATTGATGAATACTCACGGCAGCCGTACAATAAGCAATATAATGGTTACATGGCAAGTGATAGGAATTACCACAGGGCCTGATGCCGGAGGAGGCGCTACTTTTACGCCTGTTAATGCTTCAAATACATTCTTTATTAGGGAGATTTTGCCGGGTGAAACAGTGGAACGCAGCTTGCGCCTGTTTGCTATACCTGATGCTGCGCCCAGAAATCATACCATAACCTTTAGTTTTGAATATGAAGATGAAGACGGAAATTCATTTGACCCTACAGCGGATATTGGTGTAAATGTAAGACAGGACAGCCGTTTGGAAATTGGCAATTTCAATATACAGGAGTTTGCGCAAATCGGAATGCCGATAACCGTTCAATTTCCTGTAATAAATACAGGAAGAAGCACACTTAGGAATATGCGTGTGCGTTTTGAAGGAGAAGCCTTTGATGTAAGCGGAGCTGATGAAATTTTCGGCAATCTTGAAGGCGGAAGCAGCGAGTGGTTTTGGGCAAATATTTTCCCGCAGATGCCGGGGCAGACAACATTGTATCTGATAGCCGCTTTTGAGGATGAAATAGGCGAACAGCATGAATACAGAAGAGAGTTTAACATAGAAATTATGGGCGGTTTTGACGGCGACTGGCCCGGCGGCGGCGACTGGCCCGGCGGCGGCGGAGACTGGCCTGATATGGGGGCTATGCTTGAAGAAGATGGCAGATTTAATTTCGGGGATATCATTATGTGGGTTGCTATTGGCGGCGGCGTTATATTGGTTGGCGGCGGCGTACTTGCTATTGTGCTTGTCAGACGCCATAAAATGGAAAAAGAAATGTCGGCTTATAGAACCAATGACGATATTGATGATTTATAAAACGGAAGGAGGCAGATATGGGCATAGTTGATGTATTTTCAATGGCTATACGCAATATGTTCAAACGTAAAGTTCGCACCATACTCACGGTATTTGGTGTTGTAATCGGAGCAACGGCTATAACTATTATGATAAGTCTGGGCGTTGCGGTTAACAGAGCATTTGAAGAACAGATAGCCGCAATGGGGCATAGGGCGCTTAGGGTAGAGATATGGGCTATTACTTGGAATCCCATGCCGGGCGATGTCGTGATTACCGATGAAGTAATTGCGGCACTTAACGCACATCCCAATGTACGCATTGCGACGCCTCAAGTCAGCACATCCCTTACTTTTATGTCAGGACGATATGTTGCAGACCATATGCAAATTATAGGTATAAAGCCCGAAGCCATGGAGCTTCTTGGTTTTCATGTCGGTGAGGGGCGGAACTTAAATAATAATGATGAATTTCAAATTGTATTCAGTCCTCAAGCACTTACGCATTTTAGGAATCCCCGCAACCGCAGTGCGCAGCATTGGTGGCAATGGCAGATGATGGGCATTGTAGCAAATATAGACCTTTTGGCGGCGCCGATGCTGGCATCTTTTGACCCTGCATTTGGACAAGGCGGCAGCGGCGGGGGAGGGCGAAACGACAGGCCGTATATGATACAAGGTGTCGGTATTTTAGCGTCCGGCGGCGATATGATGATGTCGCATCAAAATTTTATGCCGCTTGAACAGGTGCTGCAGATAGAGCGTGAAAGGAACGAATTTAATGAAAGGCAGAGAAACAACCAGGGCGGCGGAATGTGGATGTCTATGACGGCTGACGGAAGGATTATCGGAGGAGCTATGGTTGAGCCGGAAGGGTATGAAAGGGTATTGCTTCTGGCGGACCATCACAGTAATATGGATGCAGTTATTGAGCATATAGAATCGCTTGGGTTTGTTACCGATATTGAATCTGACAGATTTCAAGTTTGGCATGATACAATGTGGATGAGACAGCAGCAAGAAAGCGCTGAAAGCTTGCAGAATTTACTTGCGGCTATTGGTGCAGTGTCATTATTTGTGGCGGCAATTGGAATTGCCAACACAATGATAATGTCTATATACGAAAGAACGCGGGAAATAGGCGTTATGAAGGTTATAGGGGCATCGCTGAAAGATATAAGAAGGCTGTTTTTGCTTGAAGCAGCGATGATTGGCGCCTTGGGAGGCATTTTAGGGCTTGGACTGTCTGCCCTTGTATCCTTCTTGCTTAACGATGCCGGTTTGCCTTTTTTGCAGAACATTACGCAGGGCATTGCAGGGCCGAATGAAGATTCTCTTGTAAGCATTATCCCTATGTGGTTATATGGCCTGGCCTTTGGTTTTTCAAGTGTAATTGGCCTTGTTTCCGGATTTTTACCGGCCAGAAGGGCTACTAAAATTTCTGCTTTGGCAGCGATAAGGATGGAATAGTAATAAAACAATGGGCAGAAAGACAGAAAATAGCGGATTTATTTGTTTAAACTGCGGTGCCGTGGTACCGCCTATTGCAAGAGGGACAATACGAAATCATTGTCCCTCTTGTTTATATTCTATGCATGTGGATGATGTGCCGGGGGATAGAGCTTGCGGATGCCGCGGCCTTATGCGTCCGATTGCCGTTGAAACGCATAGTGCAAAGGGTTCGCAGATTGTACATAAATGTACAATCTGCGAACATATACAAAAAAATATTACTGCTGCTGATGACGATATAGAAGTTTTAACACAAATAATAAGAGATTCTATCTTTGGATAGAATCTCTTATTATTTGTGTTATCAACCCTTAATCAGTTTCTTCACCAAAAACCCAAAAGTAATCTTATGTCCAAAAAGCATAATGCACATCTTATATATCTTTGCGGAAATAAGTGCAAAGATTATCATATATAAAGCATTAAGGCCCAATATTAAAAGAATTTGGGATGAATACATAGTCTGTGCAGCAATACGCACAATCATGAAAAACGGTGAAATAAAGGGTATATAAGAGAGGGTGTTTATGATAGTTTGATTAACACCCGGCATATTGGGCAAAAAGACCGAAAGAAAATATGCCCCCATAAGCAGAAATTGCGGTATAATCAGCAGTGATGCACCTTCCTGAGCATCTCTTACGGTTGCCGCAAAGCCTGCATTTAAAAAGGCAAATGAAACCAAACCGCAAATCATAAACAAAAGCATGTAAACATATAAAGAAACTTGGAAATTAATATCTATGCCGTGTTCGGCAGCCAAAGTTAAAAGGGGGCTTCCGGCCGAAAGCTCCATATCTGCGGCGGCGGATATGCCTGCAATTATGCCGGGCCCAAGAAAAATAATTATTCCCGCAAACAGCATGAAAATATATGTGGTCAGGACTATTAAAATAGAGGCCAGAACCTTTCCTGTGACGATAATTGTGGGTTTTGCGCTGATAAACAGCAGCTCAATAGTCTTGGTGGTTTTTTCGGCGGTAATGCTGCTGGAAATCATAGCGCTGGAAGCTGATACGGTTATAAAAACCGCTATCATAATTAAAGAACCCAATGCGCCGGCCAGAGGGTCGGTTTCGGGAGCACCATCGCCGTGAGCAAGCTGCAAAATATGCCGGCTTTCGGTGATACTTATATCTACAATCTGACGTATAACCGCCTCATTTATACCAATTTCGCTAAGGCGCCGGGATTGAAAGCCCACTCTCATAAGCTCTGTTGTCACAGAGACAGTTGGAGCCAATGACGGATTGGTGGTGTAAATGACATAAGAATCAGCAGATATTATGTGTATGGCAAATGCAACGGCACCTTCTTCGACCTTTTCGGTTAACTCGGCAGCATCCGATATAAGCCACTCATACTCCGGAAAGTGCAGAGATATAATGTGCATATCAAAATAGCCGCTGTCATCTGCAAAGGCGGCCGAACCATAATTAATGCCGGTTTCTATATCGCTTTGTATCCATGAAACAATTAATGGTAAAAGTGATATTATCAAAATAACCAAAGCGGAAACAATCAAGGAAATTATATAAGATTTGCGCCTTACAACATTCAAATATTCAAAAACAACTACAGCCCTTAAATTTCTAAACATTATCATCACCGACTTTCTCAAGAAAAATCTCTAAAAGCGTGGGCTGCACTATTGATATTGCGTTAATTTCTGCCCCTTCTTTTGCCAACAGTTGTATTATTTGGTTTTTTGCACTTTCTGAAGCTAATTTAAGTATAATTGTGCCGTTATTTTCTGTATATGATGTAATATATCCGGATAAATGACCGGTTATAATTGACATTAAACCCGCTTCGCGTCCGGCTTCAGGCACTACTGCCAAACGGTCTTTGGGATAGCTTTCTTTAATGTCTTTCAGATTGCCTGTAAGCATAACACGACCTTCTTTGATTATACATATATCCTGGCAAAACTCTTCAACCTGCGGCATTTGGTGGCTGGAAAATATAATAAGCTTGGATTTGCGGGATGCCTCTTCTATAATTTCCTGCATGATGCGGCTGTTGACGGGGTCAAGGCCGGAAAAAGGCTCATCCAGAATGATAATCTCCGGGTCACTCATCAATGCGATTGCCAGTTGGATTTTCTGCTGATTGCCCTTGGAGAGGGTGAGGGCGTTTTTCTTGATATATTCCGTCATTTCCAGTCTCTCTAACAAATCTGTCGCGGCTTTTTTAGCTTGCGAGCCGGTCATACCTCTAAGAGTACCGAAATACACCATTTGGTCAAGTATTTTTACTTTTTGATACAGACCTCTTTCTTCCGGAAGATAACCTAGCTTTACGGAATTATGAGAAAGGGGAGAACCATCCAGCAAAATTTCGCCGGAATCTTCATATATAATACCCATTATTATCTTCATTGTGGTAGATTTGCCGTGGCCGTTGCGTCCTAAAAGGCCAAGGGTATTGCGGGAGCTTGCGGTAAAGCTTACATCAAAAAGCACCTGTTTTTGTCCGTAACTTTTGTTTAGACCTCTGATTTCTAACTGCATAGACTTTCCCTTCTTGGAACCGGCTTAATTTCATTGAATATTATAGCGTTGTATGGCCTAAGTGTCAAGAGATGCCGTTGTTTTTCTCGGCAATTCCAGAAGATACAGCGCCGAGAAGTTGGTGTGGAAATGTTTCCGAAGGGGCGCATTACATCATCCAATCGTAGGGGCGGCTTGCAGCCGCTCCTACGATATTTGCGCTATTGTTCGTATTTGTGACTCTATTCTCAAATCAGATTGCCCTGTCGTTTGTTAAAAATTGAATAAACAAATCAACTAAATGAGAGTGTATAAAATTCTTTTTCAATACATAATAAAATTTTCTTTCAGGGAATTTAGTTTCCGTCTTTACAGCGCAAAGCATTTTTTTGTCAATGAAAGCTCTTGCTGCATACTCGGACACAATAGAAACACCCATTCCGTTTATTACAGCATTAATTATGCTTTGCGTATTGTCAAAACTGGCACAAATATTTATCCTGTTGATATTTATGTTATGAAGGGAGAGAAACTCCTCATACTGCGCTCTTGTGCCCGACCCTCTTTCCCTTGAAATAAACCGGCAAGTATATAGGATTTCTTTCAGTGAATACTTTTCTAAGCTTGAAAATCCGCTATTTATCGGAGCTATGATGATTAGTTTTTCAATCATAAACTCACAATATTCACATTTGCCGTCTTCCACAATGCCGCCCAAAAAACCAATTTCTGATTTTCCGCCGGATATTGCTTGAGCAGCTTCAAATGTATCTGCTTGCTTGATATTAAATGATATATTTGGATATAAGTCATTAAATCTAGGAAGTAATTTCGGCAGGATATACTGCGAAGGAACAGTTGATGCAATTATATTTATCTCTCCGCTTGTATTTCCCGCAAGGCTTTTTATGCGTAAAAAAGTATCATCACGCAATGCAACAATAGCCTTGGCATTTTCATAGAAAATCTTACCGGCAAGCGTTGGCGAAATATCTTTGTTTGAGCGGTTTAACAGCACTGTGTCCAGCTCTTTTTCCATAGAATTGATATAGGTGCTTACAGAGGGCTGCGACAAAAAAATAGCTTCAGCTGCCTTGGAAAAGCTGGCAAATTCAACGACTTTAATATATGCTTCAATTTGCTTAAAGTCCACTTTACACACCTCTTTTCAATATATCTTTAATGGAATGGACAATGTATTCAACTTCATCAGCGGTATTTAGATGCCCAAATGAAAATCTTATTGTACCATGCGGATAAGTACCTAATGTCTTATGTGCATTTGGCGCGCAATGCAGGCCGCATCTGGTCATTATGCCATAGTTTTCGTCAAGGGATGCTGCTATTTCTGCATTGTCTTTACCTGCAAAATCAAGAGATATTACGGCTAATCTGCCATCTGTATTCTCTTTGCCAATAATTTTTACAGCGTCAAGACTTTCTAATTTAGAAAGAAATAATTTGGTGAGTTCCAACTCTCTTTCAAATATGTTTTTGATGCCAATGGATTTTATGTATTCAATAGACTTCTTTAAGCCTAATATAGCAGGAATATTCAGTGTGCCAAATTCAAATTTATCCGGAAGAAAATCGGGCTGGAATATTTCGTGGGATAAACTGCCTGTACCCCCTGTCATAATAGGCCGGATTTCTTCGGCCATATCACTTTTGACAATAAAGCCGCCTAAGCCTTGGGAAGCTAAAAGTCCCTTATGGCAAGTGAAGGCAAGAGCGTCTATATAAGACATATCTACGTCCAAAATACCGGCTGTTTGTGCAGAATCAACTATAAGTTTAAGATTGTTTTTTGCACATATATCCACAACTTCATGTATAGACAAAATCGTACCGCATACATTGGAAGCATGTGTCATTACAACGGCCTTTGTCTTTGAATTTATAAGTTTTGATATGCTGTTTACATCAATAGAGCCGTCTATGCCGCATTTTGCAATATCATAATTTATTTTATTTTGTGAGAGGTCATGAAGGACACGCATTACACCATTATGCTCCATTGAAGTTGTAATGACATGTTCGCCGTCTTTAAGAAATCCTTTTAGAATCATATTAAGAGAATAAGTTATGCCCGGAGTAAAAATAACGTTTTTTGGGTTATTGAAGTTGAATATCTCACATAAAAGTTTTCGTGACTCTATTATTTTCAATGCGGCATCATAAGATGCTTTATAGCCGCCCCTATTAATATTACAGCAAGCATTATCCAAAAAGTCCTTCATAGCATTAGAAACCCCCGGAGCTTTTGGGAATGAAGTGGAACTGTTATCTACATATACTTTTTTCATACGCACTCCTAGATTTATTAAAATTTTTGATTGATTTCATTATATATATTGATAAATAATATTGCAAGAAAGTTTTTTGTGGTGTATTGTGATAGATATAAATTAACGCTGGGAGGTGAAAAAATGACTAAGAAATTAAAATTGCCGCTTATGGGTGCAGCACTTGCGCTTGTTCTGGCAGCTTTAGCTCAATTGGGCAATCCTTTTAATCTGGGCTTCTGCACCGCTTGATTCTTACGGGATATCTCAGGGGCCCTGGGATTTCATGGTTTTGCCTTTGGTCAGTATATGAGGCCTGAAGTGCCCGGACTGATTATTGGTGTAATGATTGTTTCATTGGCTAGAAAGGAATTTGCAGTAAAAGGCGGGTCTGCTCCCTTAACAAGATTTGTTTTGGGGATATGTCTTATGGTAGGTGCATTTATTTTTATAGGATGCCCGACAACAATGCTGCTTAGATTGGCAAGAGGTGATTTCAACGCACTCGTTGGTTTATTTGGTTTTGCCGCAGGTGTATTTGGGGGAATGTTCTTCTTAAACAGAGGATTTTCTTTGAAACGTACATACAGCATCTCAAAATCCGATGGATTTGTGCTGCCGGCAATAAGTGTTATGCTTCTTATTGTATTGCTATTTTTTCCGGCAATACTTAATTTTTCCGAAGCGGGCTTTGCGTCTTTTAGGGCGCCGTTTATAGTCTCTCTTATAGGCGGCTTAATTATTGGAGGACTAACATTTGTAAGCCGCATATGCACTGTTGCGGTTATAAGAGACAGCATATTTTTTAAAAGCTTTTCCATGCTGTCTATGTTTATTCCTGTTATGATTATATTGATTATTTACAATATCATTTTCGGTCATTTCAGCTTAGGCTTCGACCCTCAGCCCTTTGCGCACAATGATGGTCTATGGAATTTTTTGGGTTTAGCATTGGTTGGCTTTGTATCGGTGCTTATTGGCGGATGCCCTTTTAGGCAATTAGTTCTTGCGGGAAGCGGAAATTCTGATGCAGGAGTTACCATTATCGGTATGATGGTTGGCTCTGCTCTTGTTCATAATTTTGGCCTTGCATCAACATCGGTAGGAATAAGCGAAAGAGCACCTGCGGGCTTTGCAATTGCCGCAATTATAGCGGTAGCTATAGCCGTTTATAACACATTTTTAGATAAGAAAGCAGGTAATAATTCATGATAACTTTAGATGCACGAGGAATTTCGTGTCCTGAACCTCTTGTTATGTTGAAGAAGGCATTGAAAACGGAAGCTGAATTGATTTTGCTTGTTGACAGCAAAAACGCTTTGGAAAATTGCAGTGACTTTGCCGGGAAAAAGGGTTTTGGTGTAGATGTTGAAAAAGACAATGACGAATACAAACTGCGTATAAAGGCAAAAAAATGAAGAGTTATGCGGCTACTTTCTTTAGTCATTATGACGCCATTATATTTTTTGGTAGTTTGAAAGAAAGGGGCATAAAAGCAAAATTGATGCCCGCCCCAAGAAAAATAAGCGCATCATGCGGCACATCGGTTTCTTTTGAAACTGATGTGCTTATTGACTTTTCGGCTTATGAATTAGATGCGGTTTATGAAGAAAATTTAAGGGGATTTGAAATAATCTATAGGGCATAGCAATACAGCTTCTAACAAGTAACACCTACATTTTTTTACGAACCCAGAAGCGTTGTTCGTAAAAAAATGTTGTTATTGTTTTCAGGTACAGCCATTTCGTTTAAAAGCCAACCTCCGACTGCGCTTTTATTCCTCATTGAAGCGCTGCGAAATAAAAGCTTGCTTCGGCTGATTTTAAATCGGAACGGCTATAGTATTGCTATAGATTAAAATTTACTTTAAAAAGCCTTTGTAATTTTTCCGATATGTGGTATAATAATGAAAGCTTGGGTATTTTTATGAATTATATTCCAAGATTATCCGGGGCCGGATATTTGCCCTATCAAGGAGGAATTACAATGGTAAAAATTGGTATCAATGGCTTTGGGCGTATTGGCCGTCTTGTATTGCGGATTAGCCTGGAAAGAAGCGACGTTCAAGTTGTGGCCATTAATGACCCTTTTATTGATTTGGACTATATGGTGTATATGCTTAAATATGACACTATACATGGCCGCTTTAAAGGCGAAGTATGCACGAAAGATGGTAAATTGGTTGTTAACGGCAACGCTATTTCTGTTTTTGAAGAAAGAGAGCCTGCTAAAATTCCCTGGGGTGCAAGCGGTGCGGATTATATTGCCGATGCATCAGGTGTTTTCCATGCAAAAGATTTAGCGCAAGGGCATATTGACGGCGGTGCAAAGAAAGTTATTTACACCGGGCCTTCCAAAGACGATACCCCTATGTTTGTAATGGGCGTTAACCACGATAAATATACATCCGACATGAATTTTGTGTCCAACGCTTCTTGTACGACAAACTGCCTGGCACCTTTAGCAAAAATTATCAACGATAAATTCGGCATTGTCGAAGGCTTGATGACCACCGTTCATGCCACTACTTCCACACAATTAACCGTTGACGGTCCCTCTAAGAAAGACTGGCGCGGCGGCAGAGCGGCGGCAGGAAATATCATTCCTTCTTCAACCGGCGCGGCAAAAGCTGTTGGAAAAGTTATTCCTGAGCTTAACGGCAAGTTAACCGGCATGGCCTTTAGAGTGCCTACATTAAATGTATCTGTTGTAGACCTTACCTGCAAACTTGCAAAGCCAACAAGCTATGATGAAATTAAAGCAACTATTAAAGCCGGCAGTGAAGGTGAGTTTAAAGGTATAATTGCTTATACCGAAGATGATGTTGTTTCTTCTGACTTTATCGGAGAATCACATACAAGCGTATTTGATGCCAAAGCGGGCATTGCTCTTAGTGATACTTTTGTTAAGCTTGTTTCTTGGTATGACAATGAGTGGGGTTATTCCTGCAAAGTTGTTGACCTTATTGAGCATATGGCAAAAGTTGACGGCGGAGCGACTTCAGATACTTCTTGCTGAGGTTAGTTTAAAAAATCGGCAGGCTGCCGATAAAACTTATAATTAAAGGGCTGCTTGTAAGCGGCCCTTTTTGTTAAATGGAATTACCTCATAGCATGCTGCTATTATGGAGTAATCCTATATATGCTAACATTTGTGTTGTCAAGGTAGCTTCGGATAAACGTGTTGACAGTCAATCTCTCACGTATTTCAAAATTCATTATACAAATATTTTTTGCTTGTTAAGAATATTATGATAGAATATGTATATAATTATTTTTCTTGGAGATGATTGCTATGTTAATAAAACCCTCTACCACGCTTCGCAACGAATATAACAGTATTTCGGTGCTATGCAAAGAGAAACGTGAACCTGTATTCCTTACAAAGAATGGCGAAGGGGATTTGGTGCTTATGAGCATCGAAACCTACCAATACCGCGAAGAAATGCTTGACTTGCGCGAAAAATTACTTTCTGCTGAAGCAAACCGATTGTCGGGCGCAAAAACCTATACCATTGCGGAAGTGAGCGAAAGGTTGCGGGGACTGGTTGATGGAAATATATGATGTCCAATTCTTGCAAGAAGCCTTTGACGATTTAGAGGAAATCGTTCTGTACATCGCCAAGACAGCCGCCAAGCCGCGCTTCGTATGCACGATAAAATTATCGAAAAAGCCAACGACTTATCTGTATTTCCGAAGCGTGGGCACTTGTACCCGATAAAAAAATGGCGGCGGCAGGTTATAGAATATTGGGGATTAAACCTTACCTAGCTTTTTATCGCATAATTGGTTGCAATGTGTTCATCTATCGTGTACTGCACGGAGCTACGAATTATCCACTATTATATGAAAAATTCGTACAGGATTCGGGGAAGGAGTTTTAGCAACATGAAAATAGTATTTATATTCGGAAGTACTGCCGTTGGTAAAATGACAGTAGGGCAAGAACTTATGAAAATATCAGATTTACGGCTATACCATAATCACATGATGCTTGAACCTGTTTTGGAGATTTTCGGTGGCATGGAGGGCGAACAAAACGAACATAAAAGAAAAGTCTTGTCGCGTTTACGAATGGTTATACTTGAAGAATTTGCGACATCAAAACATTATGGACTAATCGTTACGGGTATGCTTAGCATGGGCAATCCGAGCTGGGAGACTTCACTTGCTCCGATACTGAAAATATTTGAACCGTGTAATGCTGAATTTTACTATGTTGAACTCTTTGCTTCCCAAGAAATCCGATTGCAACGTAATAATACAGAAAACAGGCTTAAACACAAAGCTTCAAAAAGAGATATTGAAGCGTCAAATCAGAGATTAATAAAAGATGACTTAAATTATCTTTATAGTACAGATGGTCAAATTACCATAGATAACTACATTAAAATTGACAACTCGAATTTGTTACCTAGTGATGTTGCACAGATGATAAAAGAAAGGTTTAATTTATAAACACTACAAAATAAGGGCGAGCGCACTTATACAGCATCGACAAGTCAATACCGTTGTGCGCCCCGTTGGGGAATAAAAAATAGTGGGGCTTCGCTCCTGTAAAATCAAAATTGTTCTTCACAAGAGCAAAACCCCACTATCTGAAAATAGCTACCCTCCTTCCAAATTTCTTCTCAAAACCAATGTTTTACCGCAAACAGGGTGGTTGGGTATTTTTTAGTGTACTCGTTTATCAAGAGTACCCTTCATATAATAAGTGCTAACATAGAACTAATTCTGCAATATATAGGAATTAAAACTTCATAGGGGCGTGCCTGTGGCCGCCCGCTTTATGCAATAAATATAACTTGGTTTATATGAAAGCACGGGCAGCCACAGGCACGCCCCTACGAAATAGTTTTATATAACACATTAAGGAGGTAATTCCGTCATTAAATACTCGAGCTAAGGAGAAAAATATGATAAAACAGATAAATTTCTTTGTAAAGAGTGCTAAAAAGGACTTTCAATTTTATAAAAATGTCTTTGGGGCGGTAGAACAGCATATACCCGATGACCATTTGGAAAAAGATACAATTGCTCTTTTTAAAGTAGGCAATATTTCTTTTGGTATTGTAGATGAAAGCCCGGACGAAGGAAGAAAGTCTGCTGCCTCTTTAGAGTCCACCCCTATAGCATTTGAATACCATACCAATGATGTTTTGGATATTGCAGAACGGGCTTTGGCGGCAGGAGGAAAATATGGCATACCATCCACATCAGAAAATCCAATCTTTATTACCCCTGATGGCAAAGAGGTATGCAATATTGTAGATTTATCCGGATATTATTGGTCTATTTGCAAAGAACGATAGTCAATTATCCCGGGCTCACGTTATTCTAATACACAAATCTCGTAGGGGCGGCTTGTAGCCGCCCCTACGATTGACTATGGATTTACAATGAAACTATGTTAGAGGTTAATTCCGAACTATCAAGACGAAAAAATTCTTGCTATGTCATTAAAAGCTACAAATACTGCCAAGGCTATCAGCAAAACAATACCGGCAAAATGAACCATACCTTCTTTGTCCGGATTTATTGGTTTACGGCGTACTGCCTCCAAAAACAGAAACATCAGGCGTCCGCCATCCAAAGCGGGCAGGGGAAGCAGATTCATTATACCCAAATTAACAGATATTAAAGAAGTGAAGCTGATAATGGTCCAAAGGGCGCCTGCGGCGCCGCCTGCCTGTAGGCTTTGCTCCACCTCTCCGCCCACAAAAGTTACAATTCCAATGGGGCCCATAATTTGGTCAGCACCCAAGGCACCTGTTACAAGCCTTCCAATACTAAAAATAGTAAAGCGAACTGAAAACACCATATTATTAAAGCCGTTAGATATACTCTCAAAGAATCCAGCACGAGTTACCCCGGGCAGATTGTCTATATAAATCGTGCTGCCGTCTTCTGCCTGCTGCGTTGATGCAAAGAACGGCCCAACACCTCTGCCGGGTAAAAAGCCCAATATAAACCTATCTCCCAGCCAATAAGGAGTGACACTAAGGTTAAACTGCTGTCCATCACGTTCCAGTACAAGATATATAGGAGAGCCGTCCGCCCTATGCATTTCCAGTATAAAATCACCGTAGATATTCACATTTCTGTTATTTATACGCACAATGCGGTCACCGACTTGCGCTCCTGCTTGAGCTATAGGTGAAGACTCGGTAAAATCAACAATTACGGCATCTTGATAAGATGTAAACATGGACATTAATGTGGCTAAAATAAAAGCCAAGGCAAAATTCATTAAAGCACCGCCGGAAATAACCAAAATGCGCCAGCCAATGGGTTTTGAACCGAAAGAGCGCAGGTCGGCTTCTTCTTCGTCTTCACCAAGCATGCGGCATGAGCCGCCCAAAGGGAACAATTTAAGGGAATATATGGTATCACCTTTTTTAAAAAACAATATGCGCGGACCCATCCCTATTGAAAATTCTTCAACTAAAATGCCCGCTTTGCGTGCGGCCCAATAATGCCCTAATTCATGCACTAAAACTACTATAGTAAAAATTAATAAACCGGCCAGTATTGTTGTTATCATATTTACCTCGTTTCACAGGCAAAACGCTTTGCCCAAGTTTCTACTTCTAAGATATTATCTATATCAACTATATTATGTCCATTATATGAAGAAATTGTCCTATCTATAATTAATGCTATGTCTGTAAAAGATATTTTTTTGGCCAGAAACATCTCCACGGCCGCTTCATTTGCAGCATTAAGTACCGTTGGATAGAGCCCTCCGGCCTTTATAGCCTCATATGCCATATTAAGGCATGGAAAGTTTTTAAAATCGGGTTGCTCAAAAGTTAATGAATTATGCTCTGCAAAGTTTAAACGTGCAAAGCTGTTGCTAATTCTTTTGGGATGCGTCAAAGCGTATTGTATGGGCAGACGCATATCGGGCGGCCCTAATTGCGCCAAAATCTGGCCGTCCTTAAACTCTACCATAGAGTGTATGATAGATTGGGGGTGTACAAGCACTTTGATTTCATCTGGATGCAAATCAAAAAGCCATTTGGCTTCTATAACCTCAAGGCCTTTGTTCATTAAAGTGGCAGAATCTATTGTTACTTTTTGCCCCATGACCCAATTTGGGTGGTTTAAAGCGTCATCCAGACTGACTGATGCAAGTTTTTCTTTAGAATAGCCCCTGAAAGGCCCGCCTGATGCCGTAAGATATATGCGCTCTGCGGCATTTCCGGCGCTTGAGGAGATGCATTGGAAAATTGCAGAATGTTCACTGTCAATAGGCAAAATGTTAACGCCTTTTTCGGCGGCAAGCGGCATTATTAATTCTCCGCCGCATACCAATGTTTCTTTGTTGGCCAAAGCTATATCTATACCGGCTTCTATAGCGGAAAGCGTAGGCAAAAGACCGATATTGCCTACAAGGGCGTTTACCACCAAATCTATTTGCCCGGATGACGCGGCTGCCACAATGCCGTCCAGACCTTTTAGTATTTCTGTGTCATTAATATTTGAAAGCTGAACTGCTGCTTTTTCATCATAAACTGCCGCTAATTTAGGATTAAATTCGGCTATTTGCTTCTCTAAAAGTTCAACATTGCTATGTGCTGTAAGCGCAACAACTTTAATATTGTCCAAATTACGTACAACTTCGAGAGTTTGTGTGCCTATAGAGCCTGTTGAGCCCAGAATAGCTATTTTCATAAAATTTTCCTTTCAATTTACTTCACGGCAAAAAATCAAAAAATGGAGAAAATACAAATAGTATAATAAAAGCAGTTGGTGCGGCAAAAATTATGGAGTCAAAGCGGTCCAAAATACCGCCATGGCCGGGCATTATATTGCCAAAATCCTTCTTGCCTGTATGCCGTTTAATGGAAGAGGCTGCTAAGTCTCCTATTTGTGCAAAGATAGAGCAAATGAAAGTAATTGCGGCATATCCTAAAGCATAGTTAACATAAGTGACTTCTAAATTATAAAGTATTAAACCATATAATGCGCCAAGCAAAGCAGCGGTAATTGTGCCGCCGACAGACCCTGCAACAGTTTTTGCAGGACTTAAAGCGGGTGCCAGTTTGCGCTTCCCAAAGGCCCTTCCAAAAAAATATGCTCCGGTATCACAACCCCAGGCAGCTATAAAAACAAGCCAAATTTCATAAGTGCCGCCTTGCCATTCCCGCAGGAAGTAGATGGTTGATAAGGTAAGAACAACATAAATATAGCCAAAAGTGGTGGTTGCACAATCCAAAATATTAGTGGTTCTGTAGCGCACAACTATTAGGGACAAAGTGGCTATTGATAAGATAATGGGTATGGCAAGTATTATTATATAAGAATTATCCAAGGGAAAGGTCTGTCCCATAACAACTATATGTAATGCCGCAAAAATAAAGCCCAAATAGTGAACAGGCTTAAGGGTGCTGTCAAAGGCTGTATAAAATTCCCGCAAACCTATAAAAATTATAAGCCCAAGGGATATTTGCAGCCAAATCCCTCCGTTAATGACCAGCAAAATTAGGATTGGAAGCCCCACAATACCGGAAATTATCCTTTTTAGCATATTATCTCCTTTGTAATGTGCCTTAACGGCTTCCAAACCGCCGTTCTCTATTTTGGAATTTAACTACTGCCTCATAAAGATGGCCTATTTTAAAGTCGGGCCACAAAAGGTCTGTAGAAAAAAACTCACCATAAGCGGCCTGCCACAGCAGAAAATTGGAAAGGCGCATTTCTCCGCTGGTACGTATAATGAGGTCGGGGTCCGGTAAATCCCGCGTATCCAAATATGAGGCAAATGCAGCTTCGTCAAGGTCTTTGGGGTCTGTTTGCCCTAAAACAGCATCGCTTGCAAAGCTCCTTGCCGCTCGCACAATTTCATCCCGGCCTCCGTAATTGATGGCTATGTTAAGAAATAAACCGTCATTCTTGCATGTTAGTTCAGTCAAATGTGCAATTTTATCCTGTAAACTTTGTTCGAGTTTGGATATATCACCAATAACAGCCATGCGTACATTGTTTTTCTTTGCGTCATTTATATATTGCTGTATATATTCATGAATAAGTCCCATAAGATAAGACACTTCTTCACTGTCACGTTTCCAGTTTTCAGTAGAGAATGCATAAACTGTAAGTATTTTAAAGCCGTCTTTATTCATAGCTTCAACAAGACGGCGAAGGGCCTGAGCCCCTGCTCTATGCCCTGCCGCCCGTGTCATTAAAAACTTCTTGGCCCATCGGCCGTTGCCGTCCATAATAATGGCGATGTGGGCGGGAAGATTGTTAAAATCAATATTCTGCTTCATTCAGTTTCCTTTCGAACTTATAAATGCCTTTGCAAGCCAAGCCTATTTCCTTATAAAAACATGAATATCGTCTGCTATACGCTCCTGCGTAAAGCCCATTTTTTGCCAAAAAATTGCTGCGTTGATGTTATTTTGTATTACACCTAATCTTATTGGCTTAAAACCGCAAGCATCTGCCGCAGTAATAACACTCCTTGTTACTTTTGTGCCGATTTTCTGGCCATGCATAACCCCATTAACCAAGAGTAAACCCAACCAAAGCTCACCTTCACCGGGAAGGTTTGGAAAAAGGTCAAGAACGGCAATGGGTTGCTTGTCGCACCAAAGTCCGGCAAACAGCTTTTTGCCGGCATCATAATCCGGCGGTGACGACTTGATGCATCTTAAAATAGTATCGCCATCAGCGATTTTGCCGCCCGCCGCCATAAAATAATTGGGATTGGTGTCAAAAACTTCATGTATATCGGTAAAATTATCTTCTGTAATGGGTATAATGTCATAATCAAGAACTTTACACAATTCGCCATAAAGGTCTTGCTTTGTCATACAGTCATAATTTCTTTGGTCTTTTTTTCTACAATCTTTTCAATCTCTTCATTTTTCTTATCAGTATATTTTTGTATATCTTCTCTGTCTTTTTTCAAATCGTCTTCGGTAATATCACCTTTTTTCTCGGCTTTTTCCATTGTGTCAATGGCATCACGACGGATATTGCGAATAGCAATCTTTGCATCTTCTCCACGCTTTTTAACTTCTTTAGAAAGGTCTTTGCGGCGGTCTTCCGTAAGTTCCGGGAAGGTTAAGCGAATAACTTTGCCGTCATTTGACGGGTTAATCCCCAAATCAGACTGCTGTATAGCCTTTTCGACAGCTTTAAGCATATTTGGGTCCCAAGGGGCAATTTGCAAAAGACGAGCCTCCGGCACGGAAACATTGGCTACTTGATTAATGGGTGACGGTGAACCGTAATTGTCCACGGTTATTTTGGCAAGCACATTGGGGTTAGCCCGCCCCGCCCTTATGGTTTCCAAATCCTTTTCAAAAGCGGTAACGGTCTTGGCCATTTTCTCTTCAAAAACTTTTGTTTCTAACATTTGCGTTCCTCCCTGTATATCGTTTTTTGTTTTTTATAAATTATTAGATTATTCTTCCTTTACTGTAACTTTTGTTCCAATCTTATAAATTTCATCATCATCGCCGCTGACGCATTTTGCTATGGCTCCGGGTTCATTAAGAGCAAATATGATGGAAAGTATGTTCTGTTCTTCGCAAATAGCGCTTGCAGCGGTGTCGATTACAGTAAGGTTGTTTTGTATTACACTTCTGTATGTTATGCTGCGCAGTTTAACAGCTTTATGGTTTTGCTTGGGGTCGGAATCATAAACACCATCTACATTTTTGGCAAATAACAAAGCGTCAGCTTCCAATTCTGCCGTACGAATGGCTGCGATTGTATCTGTGGAGAAAAACGGATGCCCTGTTCCTGCTGCAAAAATAACTACATTCTTTTCTGACATATACTTTAAGGCGGTTTTTTTTGAAAACTGCTGCGTGACAGTGCCGATTATAACGGGAGTTAAAACAACAGAGTCTATATTTGCCTTTTCAAACATATCGGAAAGATACACGGCATTCATCACGGTTGCCATCATTCCAATCTGGTCACTGCGCACTTTATCTATGTCTTCTTTGGAATCGCGCCCCCTCCAAAAGTTGCCGCCGCCAACCACCACAGCCACTTCCACGCCGTCATCCATCAACTGTTTAATTTGAGAGATTATATCAGATATTATGTTATCATCAAAACGCAGGCGCAGCTTTGCCTTGTCAAGCTCTACAGCCTTCTTGTCTTTATATCCTTCTTCTATGCGCCTGCCGTCATTAATACGCCTGATGGTTTCGTCGATAAAGCCGCTGACACACTGCTTTGTCTGCTCCATGCCCGCCAGAGCTTCACCGCTAAGTTTAATAACCACCCTCTTGTACATATAGCACCCCTTTGTCGTGTAATGTTATTATATGTTAGCACAATTTTTTTGAATAGTCAACGGTTGTTATAAAAAAGAAAGGCGGCCACTTAGCCGCCACTATATATTCATTTTTAAGGCTTTTTCTTTATGGAAAGGCCAGTCTTATCTCTTGATATACCTGTCTGGTGGTGCTGCTGTCTGAAAAGCTGATAAATATTGGAACCCCCGATTCTCTGTCTATGCGAATTGTAGGACCCATTTGAGAATTCATTATAAACAGACGCCCCAGCATAAAATGCCCTCTAAGAACATTTCCTGCTGCAAAGCCATTGGTTCTTACTCCCGGGCCAATTTCCGCAATGCTTTGCTCTATCAATGAAATACTGTCAATATCCGAAAAGTCAATAGTAATACCGTAAGAGCCTGTTATTTGTATACCATTGTCTAAGATATTGACATTTGGCGGAATGATACTATAGAGCATAAACACACCAAGAATTATCATGGATATGGCAACAAGAGCTATTTTGACAGCAAGAGCAATCTTTTTTGTTTTGGTCATCGGCGGATTAACCGGCTTAATGCCCCCTATGCGGAAGCGTCCGCTGTTAAAAGCATATATTGAGGCAGGTATAGTGATTATTACTGCCAAAAGAGGAACCAAAGACATTAATACTAAATCAAAATACATACCCACAGCACCTGCTGCAAATGTCAGAGCCATAATAATAAAAAGCAAACCGTGAAAGCGCAAGAATGCAATTTGATTATAAGTTGCTTTCTTTTGCGGGTCCATAGTGTTCCAACCTGATAATAGTAAGCCGCCTCTGCCAAACAGCATTGTAATGCCGGTAATCAGCAGCAGCACAGCAATGGCACCAAAAATAATAGCTGTTAATATCATAATTACTCCTCCTTATCGAAATGGCCTGCCGTTTTTATCAAAAAATCGGCGTAAAAGTATTTCAACACGTATAACCACAGGAATTAAAACTAGCAGGGGCAAGCCTAGTAAAATCCACGTCAGCGTAGTTGTGAGAACTATATTATCCACATTCATAAAGCCAATGATAATACCAATAATTGTAATTATAAGCATTGGTATATTCAAGCGAAACATTATTTTTGCAAACATTCGGCTTGCGAAGGCTTGGGCCTCCGCGGAAGCCATTGCTCTGCCAAGGCTGTTATATCCCCTGCCCAATTTATACAGAATGGGGCATAAAATCAGAAATAACAGCGGCGTTAATATGGTACATGCAGAAATTATAATCCATACTGTCAAGCCCATGCTAAACCTCCTTTCAATCGCTATCAACCTTTACACTGCTGTCCGATAAAATATTCTTACGTTTTTTTACACATTCTGTAAGCAAGTATTCAATCTGCCCGTTAAGGGAGCGGAAATCATCCTCCGCCCAAGCCACAAGTTCTTTCCAAAGCGCGGCCGACAGGCGTAAAGGCACTTGCTTTTTCTCATTATCTTTAATGCGACCACCTCCTAAAGACAGTTGCCTTGTTTGTCAAAATTCTTGCGCAAAGCAAATCCTGTTGGCACAATAGGCAGTAGAAAGAAAAATACATGAATATTCAACAAAACAAGTCCGGCATTGAACATAATTGTGCTGTTAGGCATCATAAAGCCGATTATGATTATTATTGCGGTAGGTATGACTGAAATGAAAAGCAACTTGATTAACAACCTGCCGAAATATTGATGTCCGAAATTATAAGTATTTATATTTCTGCCCAGGCCGGGAACCCAAATGCTGAGAAGATTCCATTTTGAATTGCTGACCCGCTTTGACAATACTAACCCCATTGCAAAATTTATGATAAACATAACGAAGATTATTATTGAAAATACAATCCAATTATCCATGGCTAATTAATACAGCGACCCGCTGTTTACAATAGGCTGGGTATCTTTATTGCCGCATAATACCACTAATAGATTGGATACCATAGCAGCTTTGCGTTCTTCATCCAAATGCACCACATTACCCTCCGCCAGCCTTTCTAAAGCCATTTCCACCATGCCGACAGCACCTTCTACAAGAAGCTGCTTAGCATCTATAGTAGCTTTGGCTTGCTGCCGCTGCAGCATGGCAGATGCAATTTCCGGCGCATAAGCCAAATGGGTTATGCGGGCTTCTATAATTTCCAGACCGCCTTCTGATACTTTATTTTGAATTTCATCTTTAAGCTTATCCGCAATTTCTCCGCTGCTGCCCATCAAGCTTTCTTCGCCTTCTTTTGCATCATACGGATAAAGTCTTACAATATTGCGCAAAGCAGAGTCGCACTGTATAGACAAAAATTCTTTGTAATTATCCACATTAAATACCGCTTTTGCAGTGTTAACCACTTGCCAGATGACTACAATGCCGATGATTATTGGATTACCCAAAGCATCATTAATTTTCTGCTGGCCATTTGATAGTGTAGAAACTTTAAGTGATAACTTATTGCCGTCTCTTGTAAAGTTTAATGGGATGCCTGTTACATTGGAAGCAACGGCCGTTACAGAAGCGGCAGCTTGGTCTAAAGTTTGCGTAGTTGTGCCTTTTGCGGGATTTACAGACATAGCAAAGGGGTTTACAAAGAAAAAGCCCTCTTTTTTAATAGTGCCGATATATTTGCCGAATAATGCCAGCACCAGCGCTTCATTGGGCTTTACAACTTTCAAGCCGCCGTATAAAATAGGGCCTATTATAACGGCATATATGCCGCAAGCAATGATTACCGCAAGCCACATGCCGGAAAAGCCGTATCTGCCCAATTGGCTTGATGCAAAGATGATGCCGCCGATACATGCCAAAATTAAAGCGGTGTTTAGTACCAATACAGCCATGCCGCTTCCGCCCCTAAGTTCAATTTCTTCATAGCGCGTCCGATTTGGATTAATTGTGTTATTCATAATTAACCTCCTGCAATTTTATGATATCATAATAATATCATAATCATATTTATTTGTCAAGAGTTTTCTTATAATTTTTTACAATGCAAAGGAATAATACAACAGTTTATGGTAACCGGTTGAATGGTTAAAATTAAGATTTTAGTTTATATAATTTTTCAAATTAGAATGAAATGCCCATACCTAAACCAAAAACCCCCTTGACATTGAATAAATGCGAGGGGGTATAGGAATTAAGAATGTTAAATTGCAGAATATAAAATATTAAGCATTTGCGGCCAAAACAAATGCTTCGGGCCTGCAATCAAATGCATGGAAAGATATGCGGACAGTTTATTAACTGGGTCAATAATATTTTGCACGCCGCCCAAACCGCCCCAGAAAAATGTGCCCTCGGGACGCAGTGACATGCATTCGGCGGCATCGTAAACAACGCCGCAGCCAAGACCATAACCATATCCCGGCATTGTGCCGAAATTGCGGTAATCTTCCATTGCCTTGCTCTTAAGTCTGTTTTTGGACATTAAGTTAATGCTGTTTTTAGATATAATTTTTGCGCCGTTTGCGCCGGTGCCGCCGCAAGCCAGGGCATCGGCGAAGAGGATATAATCCTCGGCGGGCATTATTAATCCGCCGCCTCCGCTTGCAAATCTTGAACCTGAAAAGGCTGCAAGTGATATATGCGATATCTTTGTTACGGCTCCCGTACCGGCATTATAGCTGTATTGTGGCGCAACTCGTTCTGCTCTGTCCCCTGACAGGTAAAAGCTTGAATCCTTCATACCAAGGGGTGCAAAAATATTCTTTTGTAAGTAGTTTTCAAAAGTTTCCCCGGATACAATTTCAATAATTGCTCCCAAAACTTCATGGCAAAAACCGTAATTCCAGCCTGTTCCCGGCTCGAAAAGCAAAGGTTCTTTTGCTAAGGCTGCCGCAAATTCGCGTGTGGAAAAATCTCCTTCGGTATCTTCGTGAAGTTTGCGCAGGCTTGCACATTCGCCTTCATAATGCAAGCCCGCTGTCATTGAAAACAAATCTGCCACTGTCATTTTATTTTTTGCCGGAGAATAGCTCCATGTCCCGTATCTTACCTGCATATTCTCATATTCGGGAAGATATTTGTAAACGGGGTCGGTCAATTGCAAGCGGCCTTGTTCTGCAAGCTGCAAAGCTGCAACACAAGTGATTATTTTTGTGGCGGAATATATATTATACAATGCGCCCGGTGCAGGAGGAATTTTGTTTTCAAGGTCCATATATCCCGCCTGATGCCTGAAAATTTCCTTGTGTTCCTGCCATACAATAAGGTCAACCCCTGTAATCTCTAAGCCTGCGAATGTTTCGTCCATAAATTCTCTTAAACGCGTGAATTTATCCATAACTGCCCTCCGTCTGCGTATTTTTATTCAATTATATCTTACCGATATTAAAAAATCTACCATACTTTGAGTGGTGCTTCTATGCTGCTTTGAGTAAACACTAAGAATCCCCATCTTTTATAACGATTGTAATACCTGCCGTACCCTTTCTATCCATCAAATGCCTTGCCTTACGGTTTTCCGCAGTATCGAATATAATTGAAAAATCATAATCTTCCGGGTACAGCTCGGCGGCGGCCACTTTCAGCTTAATGCGCTTATGGTTAATTAGATGCTTCTTGCCTTTTATCTGCACGCCTATTTCACCTTTGCTGTTAGCGCGTTCATATACAATGCCGATATCCTTTTTGGGATATACTGTAACGCTGTCACCTATATTAAAAGTTTGGCTTCTGGGTATGACTATATCTTTTTCTGGCCCCTTCTTTGGCTCTAAAGGCATGACTGTGAGTATAGTATTTTCATTGGATTGATTGTTAGAATAATCAATTAAGCTATTAGTACCGGAATAGGTTATTTCTTTCGCTCGCTTTAAAATATGCTCCGGCATGCCAAGCCTTTCTGCTATGTGTATGGCGCAGCTTTCTCCGGCTTCTCCTATTTCCAGCTTGTACAGCGGCATCAAGCTTTCTCTGTCAAAAGCCATACGTGCGTTTATAACTCCCTTTGTACATGCGGCAAAATCTTTTATTTCGGGGTAATGCGTTGTAACGGTAAACAAGCAGTCTTTTGTCAATAATTCTTCTAAAATTGCGGTGGCGATACCCATACCTTCTGCGGGGTCTGTACCGGAACCAAGTTCATCAAACAAAATTAAGGAATTAGCCGTAGTTTTTTTCAAAACATCTATGATATTGGTCATATGTGATGAAAATGTAGACAAATTTTGGGATATGCTTTGCCCATCTCCAATGTCGCACCAAACCGAATCAAAAATACATACGCTGCTGCGCTCATCTGCCGGAACATGCAATCCGCTTTGAGCCATTAGGGAAAGCAGCCCTACAGTCTTAATTGCAACAGTTTTACCGCCGGTGTTCGGCCCTGTTATGACAATTCCCTTATTGCCGTTTCCAAGCGCAAAGTCCAGGGGAACAGGCGGGATGTTATCTTGGCTTTTCACCAAAAGCGGATGCCGTGCCGACAGCAATCTAATTTCCCTGTCTTCGGTCAGGCGAATTTGTTCTGCTTGCATAGATAAACTCAGTTTCGCCTTTGCAAAAACAAAGTCCAAAGTTTCCATAGCTTCCATGTTAATTCTGATAGAATCTAAATTTTCATGAATAAGAGCAGTTAAAGTATATAGGATAATACGCACTTCGTTATCTTCTTCAATTTTTAGTTCAGCCAGCTCGTCCTGCATATTTGATATTGCAGAAGGTTCGATGAAACATGTTCCGCCCGTGTTGGACATTTCAACCAAAATACCCTTTATTTTGTTTTTGTACTTCCTGTCAACCGGCATAGTATATCTGCCGTTACGGACAGCGACAAAGCCATCCACGCAATACTGTCTATTCGTTTTTAATAAGGATTCTATCTTATTTTTGATTTGCTCGCCTTTACGCTCAATGCTTCTGCGTAAGTCGTAAAGTCTTGGGGTTGCCCTGTCGTCAATTTTCCCGTTGTGCAGGCAGCGGTTGATTTCTTGCTCCAAGCCGGACAAGTCTATCATAGAATTTCCGTAAAATGCAATATCTGTTTCGGTAGATTCGGCTTTTTTTAGATATGACTTTATGCGGCTGCATGATATAAGAAATGTTACAACACTGCTTATATTCTCTGTTGTCAGCATAGCTTCTGCATTCAATAAGGTAATGATTTTTTCCAGGTCAGTCATAATGGCAATAGGCGGATTTCCGGATTGCTCTATAATTTTTCTGGCTTCCGATGTTTGGTTTAAGAGCCGCTCTGCTTCTGCGATGCTTGATGCCGGTGTGATATGTTTACAGCGTTCTTTTGCTGCTGCTGAAACCGCGCAATCGGACAATTGGCTTAATATCACATCAAATTCAAGCGTTTTGAAATGGTTCATGGTTTTACTTCCTCCTTATGATATGTTGACGATATCTTTTCAATAAGTTTTTGTTTTTAGGCGCAAAAAATACCGCAGATAAGTAGCCCCAAAGAAAGGCTACTTATCTGCGGCGCAATGTGTTTACACACAAAAAAGACACGACCTTATCGTATCCTGGCAGCATAGGCAATCATTAAACATATAGTTTTTATGACAAGCCCCACAGATGGCAGTATTCAAAAAAAGGTTACTAATTTGACAGTACGCAAAAAACAAAGGAATGTAACATCCAAAAGTTTTTTAAACTGCGCCTTGTCTTGGTATGCGGTTTTAAGCTTTTACCACCGATACCAGATTAGCACTCACAAAACAGCACCTCTTTCTTAAAAGTTAAATTTAAGTTCGTCTAACACTATATCATATAAAATGATGGTTGTCAATGTTAAATTATTGCAGGGAACATCATTCTAATTAAAGAGGTTATGTATAAATAAACCAAAATAAAATCTTAATTTTAACCATTAAACCAGGTTGCCATATACACAACATCGTAGGGTCGGCCACAGGCCGTCCCTACGATGTTGTGTTATTGTTTATATTAATTGTTTTACTTATCATGGCGTTAAGGGTTTGCTTGTGATTTTATACTTAAAGTTAGAATAATATGACTACAAAAATCTGTCTTTATACATCAACCAAAATATTCCACCATAGACTTTAACACATATTTTTCAATCTTTGAATACCGCTTCTTTTTGGTTTGACAAATTATTACTTTCCAAGGGATTGGGTCATGAAAATACACTTCCTGTATACCGTTTAAGAGAAAGATATTTTTGATGGGCGAGGGGAAGACAGTAATGAAGGCGGATTTTTTTGTACACATCAGCAAAAAATCCCAATTGCCTGAGGTGATAGTCTTTTTAGGGTTAACATTCTGCGCGCTTAAATGCTCTACAATCCAATGATGCACTGCATAGTTGCTGTCAAAAATTGCTAAAAATTGGTCATTAAGGTCGCTCCAATGTATTTTACTTTTTTTAGCCAAAGGATTGTCTTCGCTCATAAATGCAGTTAATTCGCTTTCCTGCACTAAAAATTCATTTACAAAATCGCTTGCAATTTCTGTGGGCTGAACAAGCACGGCCAAATCTAAATCTTTTGACATAAGCGCTTTGCGTAATTCTACTGAACCCGCTTCTATAATCTCAAATTCAATTTCCGGATGCTCTGCAATCATTACAGAAATAATTTCTGAAAAAGCAATTCCTAAAATAAGCGGAGGAATACCGATTCTTATTTTACCTTTAACATTTCCTGCGGTTTCCCGCAGTTCTTCCATCATATGATGATAATTTTCAATAAGAATCAAGGCATTTTTATAAAAAATTCTGCCGCTTGGTGTAAGGTCTCTCAGGCGGCCTTTATACCGCTCAAAAAGCTGCAGATTTTCCATGATTTCAAATGATTTAATAATCTGGCTTAAAGCGGGCTGCGATATCATAAGCTTTTTTGACGCAAGTGACAGATTGAATTTAGAATTGACAATTTCTACAAAATATTCTAAATATCTTATATCCATATCCGTCCGCCCCTCTTCTTTTGGCTTTATATTTTACTTAATTATATAACAATATTAGTCATATTACAAGTAAACGCTTGAATTTAACTGTCCGGCAAACGATACCGCATATCAATACTGATTTGTTATATATACAATAAACAATATTTATAATATGTAATAAAATAGCTGAAAAGCCTATAAATCCGGGGTTGGTTTAACTATGTTCAAAGACTGCCGGGATGCAAAATGCGCTTTACCTTTGATGCGGCATGTGATACGATTGGTAAATAACTGTGAAATATTTATCATTGTTGAAAGACTTATTGCGATAAAAAAGGAGTGTTGTTATGAAGAGGGAAGCGGTAATAGTTTCGGCAGTAAGAACGCCAATCGGACGCTTTAGAGGCGGACTTGCGGGAGCATCACACAGTTCGCTTGCGGCACTGGTTATGAAAGAGGCTGTGGCACGTTCTAAAGTTGACCCGGCAGAAATTGATGAGATTTTTTTTGGTAATTTAACAGGGCTGTGGTATAACAACATAGCCCGCTATGCGGCACTTGAAGCGGGGATACCGCTTAGTGTACCCGCAACTACAATGGACAAGCAATGCGGTACATCCATTACGGAAGCGGGATTTGCGGCAATGCTTATTGAAGCGGGGCAAATGGATTGCGTACTTATAGGTGGGGTAAATCAAGATACACGCAGACCCTGGGTTTTTGATAAACCGGACCAAGCATTTCCGCTGGCCTATCCAAAACCCATGCCGCCTGCAACCTCTCCGCCGCAATTTGGAGAACCCAATATGTTAGTGACAGCAGAAAATCTTGCCAAACAATATAATATAAGCCGTGAAGAATGTGACGCTTTTGCGCTTAACAGCCACAAAAAAGCGGCGGCGGCGCAAGAAGCGGGATATTTTGATGATTCAACTATAATTGTAGAAATTGACCTTGGCAGAGGAAAAAAATCTATTGTCGAGGCAAATGAAACTGTACGCGCAGATTCCACTCCTGAAGCTATGGCAAAATTGGCCGTTGTAAGCGGGGTTGAAGGCGGCGTATGTACGGCGGGAAACAGCTCTCCTTTCTCGGATGGCGCATCTGCGGTTGTAATTATGGAGAAAAGTAAAGCTCTTGCTATTGGTGCGCCGATTTTAGGCACAATCAGAAATTATGCCGCTGTAGGTGTAGAGCCGCATATAATGGGCATTGGGCCTGCTCCTGCAATTAGAAAGCTTTTAGACAAATGCGGAATGAAGCTTGAAGACATAGATTTATTTGAAATTAACGAAGCCTTTGCTGCTCAAACCCTTGCCTGCGCAAAAGAACTTGGTCTAAATCTTGATAAACTAAATGTAAATGGCGGCGCAATTGCTCTTGGTCATCCCTTGGCGGCGACAGGCGGCATTCTTATTGCAAAAATGACGGCAGAGCTTGCACGCCAAAATCTTCGTTACGGTGTAATTTCTTTCTGCTGCGGCGGCGGTCAGGGTGTAGCCATGCTTGTTGAGAATACCAATGCATAAAGTACGTTTGCAAAAAAACCAAATCATTATATTAACAGCGGGCGTTATCACCATGCTGCTGATGGGGCTTTTATATGTTTGGTCTTTATTTGTGGCTCCGCTTGAAGAAGCATTTGGCTGGAACCGAGCAGAAACTACTTTAACCTTCACAATTTCGCTGGTATGTTTTAGTTTCGGTTTAATGGCATCGGGCTGGTTCGGAAAGAAAAAGCGTCTGCGAATGGCTAATTTTATAGGCATTTGTATGGTGGCAACGGGATTTGCGGTAGTTTCCCAAACCGGCTCACTTATGATGTTTTACTTATTTTACGGCGTTTTGGCCGGTTTTGGCATAGGGCTTAGTTATAATGCCTGGCTTTCTATTGTCCTCAGCCATTTCCCGGGCAAAACGGGCATGGCAAGCGGGTGGTTGCTTTTGGGCTTTGGCGTAGGCGGCGTTGCCCTTGGCCCGCTTGTTAATTTAATGATTAATTCACATTTCGGCTGGCGCAACACTTTTTTGGCTATTGGCATTTTTATATTTGCCGAAGGAATTGCCGCCATGCGCTTTCTTCATCCTCGCAAGGAAAGTGAAAAAGAAAATGCCGAATTAGCCAAAATTGATGCAGCAGCTAAAACAACTTCAATAGAGCTAACTACTTCAAAAGTAATTAAAGAGCCAAGTTATTGGATTTTTTGCGCATGGAAAACCATTTTGTTTTGTACAGGCGTTGCGGTTGTCGGACAGGCTGCGCTTATAATGCAAGATATGGGCGCAACGGTTTTTGCTGCTGCTGTAGCGGTGGCTCTTATAAGCGCAGGAAACAGCATAGGACGTGTGGCAACCGGGGTTTTTCTGGACCGCTTCGGATATAAACTGACAATGTGCATACAGACATTGATGTTTTTCGCCTGCGGTGTGATTTACCTGTTTGTATATCCAAGCGGATTGATTGCCCCTGTAAATACTGCAATGTTCATGCTTGGTGTAAGCTATGGCGGTTCCGTCATTATGACAGCGTCGTTTATCAGCACGACATATGGGCAGGAGAATTTCAGCTCCAACTTCGGCCTAAGCAATATTACCAATGTGCCTGCTATAATGTTTCTTTCAACGTCAATTGGCGTAATTAGAGCAGACACCGGCTTTTATACCGGCTTTTTTGTAATGATGGCTGCGCTTGGCATTATTTCGTGGTTTTTAATGGTATTTACTGATAAATTTGTTAAAAAAATGCGCAAGCGTTTATCGGATATTTAGATATGGAGGGCAGTAAAATGAAAGCATATGCGATTTTATCATATGGCAAGGCGGGATGGATTGAAAAAGAAAGGCCGGTCTGCGGCCCGCTTGACGCAATTTGCCGCCCAATTGCTTTGGCGGCTTGCACTTCAGATGTGCATTGGCTGGAGGATGAAAATGCCGAAAAGCGCAAGGGTATTGTACTTGGGCATGAAGGCGTTGGAGAGATTGTGGAAGTTGGCCCGCTTGTTAAGGATTTTAAACCGGGGGATAAGGTTATTGTAACGGCTATTACGCCCAATTGGAGTGATACTGCTTCCCAAGCAGGCTATCCCGCACATAGCGGCGGCATGTTCGGTGGCTTTACATTTTCTGTAAAGGGTGGCATGTTCGCGGAATTTTTTCATGTCAATGACGCTGACGGCAATCTTTTTCATTTGCCTAAAGGAATGGACCCCGGCACGGCATCAATGATTTCGGATATGATGCCTACGGGATTTCATGGCTGCGAATTGGCGGAAATTGAGTATGGCGATACTGTTTGCGTTATCGGTATTGGGCCTGTGGGTTTAATGGCTGTGCGCGGCGCTGTTTTAAAAGGTGCGTCACGTATTATAGGTGTCGGCACTCGGCTTGATTGTATTAAAGTGGCTAAAGATTATGGAGCCACCGACTTTCTTAGCTATAAAGACGGCCCGCTGGATAAACAAGTGCGTGAAATGACCGGCAAAAAGGGCGTAGATAAGGTAATTATTGCGGGCGGCAATAATGATACATTTATTGAAGCCGTAAAAATGGTAAAACCCGGCGGAAAAATAGGCAATGTGAACTATCTTGACCAAGGTGAATACATCAAAATCCCACGTATAGCATGGGGCCTTGGCATGGGCCACAAGCAGATAAACGGCGGCTTGATGATTGGAGGCCGCCATAAAATGGAAAAATTAACATCATTGGTCAGCTATGGGCGGGTAGACCCAAGCAGGTTAATTACGCACCGTTTTAATGGGCTGGAAGCTGTGGAAAAGATGCTGAAGTTAATGCAGGACAAGCCTGCGGATTTAATTAAAGCTGTTACTGTAGTAGATTGGTAATGATAAATCAAAAACGGCGGCCACAGGCACGCCCCTACGATGTTGCGTAATTCATAGATAAGAAATTAGAAAAAAATTTTTGACAATTGTAAAAAATTAGTATAAAATAAAAATATGTAGTATTAGGGTATGGTTTGCCATTTATCAGTCCATTTTCAGAACATGGTTTTACAGCATGAATTAATAACTTTTTGGACAAGTCGGCATTATTTAATGAACTGATTAAGTCAATCTAAATTCAGTCCACTTAGGGCCCGAATTGACCCTAAGCAATGAACAACCTCACAACCAAGCCACCAACAAAAAAAGAAACAGACTGTTGCAAAACAGCAGTCCATTTCTTTTTATCGGTATTCTGTGATTTCAAATATCTACTCCTTATACTCCCCATCCGGATAACCCTTACCTATAGCCATATGACAAGAAGCATTTTCATCATACAGCGTATTGTAAAAGAGGGTATTCATTTGAGCTATAGGGGATGATTTAGGCACTAAAGCAATTTCACCTAATCTTTTGCTTCCTTCGCCTGTATCTATAATACCGGCTAAGGCTTCTTGGTTTGTACTTGCCTTAAAGTCTGTTATTACACCATCCTTAAAAGTTAATTCAATGCCTTCTATAAGATAACCCTTATATGATAAAGGCATAGAAGCAACAACCCTGCCGTCAGCAATATTTCTGTCCGGTGCAGTAAATATTTCTTCCGTAGGGATATTGGGATTAAAAGGCAGTTTATTTACATCATAACTCCCTCCGCCCTTCCACACATGGTTTTTAGGCAAGCCCGGGGTTATATCCGTGCCAAGTCCTGTAGTTATACGTAAAACAGAGAATTGTTGTTTGTTTAAATAATCCACCCTGTCAATAAAACTAAGTCTGTGGTTTTTCCAATCTTCTAAGGGATTACCGCCGTCAGCCCTGGAAGCTTTTATAGTATACTCCCATAACAGACTGACCGCTTCATCCTCCGATAATTTAGGAAACACTTTCTTGGCCCATCCTTTAGACGGCGCAGCACATATTGGCCAGCGCAATTTATAAGACATGGTGTTATCGGAATGTGCTTTTAACTTCTCTGTGGAAGCCTTACCAATCCTTCTGATGCGGGTTCGGGTCTATTCCGTCAAACAAGCCCGGGTCACTTGATGCAATATGCAGATATGCAGCGCCTTTTTCATCCCAATATTTATAGCGGTCTACCGACTAATCAGGGTAATCATCAAAAACCTCATCAGATGCTCTTAAATATTTGGTTCGGGTTGATATGCCGGAAGTCCATAGTATTGTTACGTCCGAAGCTTTTGCATCATAAGCGGCTTCTTCTATTCTGATGAATTTATGTCAGAGTTTTATTCCGCCCATTTGAGTTTCAAAGTGGTTTTGAAAAATGTAAATTATACAACTAATAAGGCCAATCTGAAAAATGACGGTGTAAAGTTCGGTGTAAAACTGAACACAACCCAAGAAAAAATCCTTACATTGATTACTGAGGATGCCAACATCAGTACGCAAAAAATTTCTGAAATAGTTGGGGTTACAAAACGAGCTATCGAAAAAATATTAGTACATTAAGAAAGGTGGGCGTTGTTGAGCGTGAAGGTTCTGATAAAAGTGGACAATGGGTTATAAAAACATGATTTTTACTAATTTTCTATGGATATGGTGTATTAAAATGCGTCATACCCATTTTATGGGCTGCAAAATCAACATTGAAAAACTAAGGATGGTTTTTTATTGAGTATTGACAAGAGAAAAGTTTTTGCATATAATTATTACATTCCGTCGGACGGTATTTATATGTTTAATTATTGAAAGAGGAGGACAGGGATGCTCAGAAAAAATAACCCAGAGGAAACTAAAAGAAAATTGCTAGAGGTGGCTTTCGGCTTGTTTCTGAAAGACGGCTATGAAAATGTCAGCCTTCAAGCTATGCATGAAGCGGCAGGCGTTTCAAAAGGAGCATTGCTTTATCACTTTAGGTCAAAGGAAGAACTGGCTGAGGCTTGCATGGTTTTGCAGAACAAACTTGCAGCCGAAGCATATAAGGATTTCTTCTTGCCTGATATGAATGGCCGCGAAAAGCTGGTTCACTTATTTCAAAAAAATATTGAGAGCGTACTTGACTTAGATGATGAAAATGGAGCCGTCCGTGCCAACTCCATGTATAGGAGCGTTACAAGCCCTCAACTACTTTTATTGTTTATGCGCCATACCGAAGATGGAAATATCGCCACTTTATTTATTGATTTAATAAAAGAGGGCAATGCAGACGGGAGCCTTAATGTCAAATTCCCGGAAGAGTGTGGAAAGCTGTTTCTTCTGCTTTATAACACATGGACAAAGCCTTTTGTTTTTAATGGGGGATTAGACTTGGTTGAGAAGAAGCTAAAATATATGCAGTATCTATTTAAGCTACAGGGAGCAGACATTATAAGAGATGAGTTGGTTCAAAATACTCTTTTGGCTATGCAAATGATATATGACAGGCTTGAACTGAGTTAAAATTTAATTTTTTAATAAGGGAAAACGCTCAATGAGGAAATTTCCTAAAAAGATATGCGCCACTATTTTATTATCAACTCTGATATTTGTGTTGGCTGCTTGTAATGGGGAGGTTGCTATGAATTTCGATTTTATTGACTTTAATTTCTTATGGAACTTTGAACTCGTTTTTACTTGGCGTTCGGTTCTTGGAATTGCGGTTGTAGCGGGGTTGTTTGTGCATTGGCTTTACAAACGCAACAAGAGAAAAGAAGGTAACAGCGGAAATGATGTTAAGGTAGTGAATACCTTTGAGGAGCGGGATTATGAAAAAAGCAATGACTGAACAACAAAAGGAAAAGTTTACCAAAATTTACAAGGTTTATGATGTGGTGGATTGGATTATTGCTATAATCATAATAGTAACACCAATCATTTTTATAATTACAGATAATTGGCACGATCTTACACAAACATGGGGAATAGCTGATGTTGCGGCATTAGCATCTTTTGAAACATTTATGTATTCCATCGCCAATATTCCGGCGGCAATTATTTTGCCAATATTTATCATTTATACAGCTTATACAATATTTTGTTTTATCCTTTACGTCAAGGTGTGGCCAATAAAAGAAATACGATATACGTTTACGTATTGGTTTGATTGGGCTTTGACGATTGGCTTAACGTTATATGAACTGCTCATCTTTTATCTCATTTTATTTGGATGAGGACATATATCTTGGATTGTATTTCCTGCCAGTAATCACAAGTAAGAGCGGAGCGGAGTACCGTTGCCCCTGCCCGTTTACCTATTCAAGAAAAAAATTTGTGAAGCCGCCGCAATTTTGCTACACTTCTACACTTCCATAAAATGGTTGAGTGTAGCAAGTGCATGAAATGTAGCAATTTTCAGTCGCTTCCACAAATTTTAATTAAAGGGATTTTCCGAATAATCCGGTATCACCTCCACAACGATATTACCCACGCCCCACGCCGAACATCAAGGCGGCGGGATAGGGTCTGCGGTTGGATTGTATATCAGCAATATGTAATCAAAAATATTAGGTAGCAACGGGAGGAGAAAGAATATGAACAGCATGGTAAGTGCAATGAAAAAGAAGAAAAACGGCATACCCGAAGATGTTCTTCCGATTTTTGAGGGTATTTTACAAAGGCATCAAGATGAATTTGGGCGGAATTTAGTAGGATACACCTCTTTTCAACCCGAATGGGATGATGAGTTTTGTCAAGCTATGGGAAAACATCTTACAAAAGAACAGCGGTTTAAGCTGTATGAAACGTAGGGGGCGTGTAGCGGTGCTGGTGCAGATAAAGACCGTAAGATTTTTGCTGTCGAACACGCTCATCTTCCCCTTGATGAAAGAATGGCTCTCTTTTCTATCTCTTTTTCTACTCTTGTAAATACTGATTTTACATGATATTTTCTACTACCGTATATCTCTAACTTTGCATAATGAGCTATAAGGCGTTCAAAATCCATTTTACGGGCTTTAGACATGCCTATTCATTTAATATTGAGTACGAAGTTGTCAACAAAGAAAAGTGGCTGGCTGACGATAATTTTTTCTTCGATAACCCAACCATCGGGGACAAATATTGTTTCGTGACCACATTAGGCGATGAAGCAATCGGCTTTCTTGCTTGGGACCCAAGGAATTTGCCCGAATATGCAATTATCGGTGACAACTGCATTATTCCAAAACACAATGGTAAAGGCTACGGAAAGCTACAGCTTAAAGAAGCAATAAACAGGATTACCCAAAATGACGTGAAGAAAATTTTTGTGTCCACAGATAACGATTTTATACCCGCCCAAAGAATGTACGAAAGCGTTGGGTTTAAGCGGTTGGAAATTTCAACTCTTGAACCGTGGCAAGTGGAGCGAAATTCGGATATATACTACGGCATGGAGATAAGCGCAATATTAGATACATTTGACTATAACGAAAAATAACGGGGGATAAAATGATAACTTTTCAACCGGTAACTTGGGATAATATCGGAGATGTGATTGATTTAGAGATGAATGAGAGCCAAGAGGACTTTCTTGCTCCAAACGTGTTTGGCATTGCACAAGCATATGTTGCATGGATGGAAACCGGGCATCAGCCTGTTGCTCTTGCCATACTATCAGATGGCAATGAGGTAGGTTTTGCCCTGCTAGAGTGCAGAACCAAGGGCTTGGATGAATACAAAGACAACCAAAAGCCATTTTACTATCTCGGTAATTACATGATAGACAAAAACCATCAAGGAAAGGGGCTTGGAAAGGCCGCTTTGCTGGCATTATTTGATTATTTACGCACCAACAAGCCATTGGCAGAAGCGGCTTCTATATATCTTTCATATGAGCCGAATAATGCAGTTGCTCGTAAGACTTTTGCAAGTGTTGGCTTTATGGAAAATGGAGAAATGGAAGATGGCGATGATATTGTGGCTAAGTTAGTGTTGTAGTTTTATTGCTAAGGGGGATTACCATGCAAGAATTGATTATGCGTGACAGCATGGGGGATATTATGAAAATATTTATTTGTGCTGACATAGAGGGAGTAACAACCACAAACCGTTGGGAAGAAGTTATTTCTAGTAACATGGTGTTACTACGTGAACATGCTTTCCAAGACCTAAATAGCATGTAGCGAGGTTTATATATAAGGCAAGGTCTTTTTCGAGAATATGACTTTCAAAACTTTGAGCTTTTAAATAAAACTGCATAGCTTTTTCAAAGTTACTTTGAAAATGTATAACGAGCCTATGAAGAAATTAAAATGATACTTAACTTCATCATTTGCTTCGCAAATTTCCGGCTCATATTGCAGTAACTTTTTCTCTGCCAAATCCACATTTGCTTCTTTCAAAATCAACCTAATTTCTAACATCCTATAAAACAAAATCATGTTTTTCTCAAATGTCAAAGCGGTTATAACATCGAAATCATTCTGTCTTTCTCTGGCTTCGGCAATAAGTCCGTTTTTGATTAAATCATTACATTTATATAAATCTTTTCTAAAATCTTCAAGTTCTTTATACGTTAATGGGGCTTTTTCGATTTTAAGAAATTTCTTTACCTTTTCTACTTCTGTTTCAATTCGGTCAATTTTAGATTGGTCGCAATTTATAGGCTACGGCCAGGTCGCTTTGTGTTAACTTTTTGTCTTTCTTATTTCTCTTATTTTGTGTGCAATGCATAGTTCCATGCCGTTTTCCATGAGAACACCCCTTGTATATTTTGAAACTTGTGTAAATTATACAAAATAAAAGATTTTCTCACAATACTTATTTTGGAAATTCATAGAGAATTTAAAATTGATAAAAGCTATAAAATGTTTCGGCTACTTATGGCCAAACTATTCCTAAATCTTGGAACATTAATAATATAATTATATCTCTTTCCGCACAACCGGTCAATAATTTTTTCTATCTAAGACCAAACAAAATTTCTGCATCAAATCCACTTGCGTTTTTCCATAGTCGCAAACCGTGGCCCGGAAACAAATCCAAGCCGCCGGTACAGGTGTTCGGCGCGGTTACCTACTGTTACACACAGCTTAGCATACGGCACTTTTCCATATGAATGTGTTATATTAGGAAAACAAACTGCCTAGCATTTGGCAACGGCTAAACCGCCGCCCTTTGGGTGTCGGCCTGTGTATTGGCCTCGATATACTCGGCTACCCTGCGATACTCGTCTGCAAACTTAAAACGTATGCTAATATCGCCACCCTCATATACCTTGATGTGGTCTACAAGTTCAATCACAATCTCCCTTGTCAGTTTGTCGATATTCTCAAATTGACGAAAAGCTGATAAAAACGGATTCTCAATATCAACGCCATTTTCGGCCTCTGTGCGCTCTGCATAAAGATTGTCAATAACTGCGCTGGTCGCGGCCTGTCTGTCATAGTCCTCCCGCATTTGGCGATAATCGCTCTGTGTGATTTCGCCATCTTTCCAGTCCTCGTATATCCCTTGCTTATATCTGTTGATTTTAGCAAGTTCTTTTTCCTTGTCGGCTATCATTATGTCAAGCCGTGCGGATTGGCTTTTTCTCTGCGGTGCTATGTTGATTTGGGCCACCGTGTCAGAATATGAAACGGCTAAATATACTTGTTGCCGTATGGCGTATAGTACAGCCGCCTCTAATCTGTTGTGCTTGATAGAGTGCATTGTACAGCCTGTGCGCGACATTTTGTAAGTAGAGCAGTAGTAACGCACATTAGCACCATTGCCGCCGCGTGTAACAGACTTTCCGCAATCGGGGCATTTCAGAAAACCGCTGAATAGATGAAGTTGCTTTTTATCGGGTGCTGTGCGGGTGTCACGCTTTAGCATTTCCTGTACCTTTGCAAAGAGAGCTTTGTCGATAATCGCCTCGTGAGTATCTTCTAACACAAACAATTTTGGTGCATATGCCCGGAAAATGCTTATAGATTCCTAATAGGTCTTAGTGTGTCGAACTCGTCAAGAAAATTTGCAAATTGCGAATGGCTGATATTGCGATTTGTGACAACAGAGTATCTGATAAACATAACTTCCATATCGCTTACAACAATA
>Ga0136643_10000225_pt1 | contig 60224 bp, 52 predicted proteins | sample TergutLab28metaG_FD_96883 | JGI IMG/M metagenome (GOLD analysis project Ga0136643, IMG submission 96883) | Labiotermes labralis P1 segment gut microbial communities from Petit-Saut dam, French Guiana - Lab288 P1 (version 3) (version 3) | ecosystem: Host-associated > Arthropoda: Insects >... | reverse complement strand
GTGCCTGTGTAGTTGATGTCGAAGTTGTTTAGTGCGTGAGTACCCGGGATAGATACTGTTGCCCAGTTGGTGTTTTGTGGGTTACCGCCTTGCCCGCCGCCGCTGTAGGTGGCGTCGATTGGGGTGGAAGAAAGGCGGTTGGCTATGCCGTGGTCGTGTGGGGCGTTGGCTGTGTTGCCAGAGAAGATGACGGTGTCGGAGATGGTGATGTTGTCGTATGCGGCTGTCCATATGCCGCCGCCGTAATACTCTGCTATATTGCCAGTAATCGAACCTGCATTTGCTGTAAAAGTACCTAACGCCACACGAAGACCGCCACCGCTTACAGCTCTGTTGTCTCTTATTACGCCGCCGTGCATAATCACATTAGCATTATCAGTGATATTTATGCCACCACCCTGCATCGCGGCAGTAGGGCTTGCTCCATAAACCTCACGTGAACTAATGTTACCGTATATCTCTCCATCGTGCATGATAAAAAGTGAATCTGCACCTATCACCCTAACGCCACCGCCGTTATTACCTGCGACGTTATATCGTATAACAGAGTCTCCAAACATTTCAAATCTTGCACCATCTACGACAGCAACTCCACCACCAGTGGCAGTGTGAGTGATGTTGTGTTCAATTATACCGTCGTACATGTAAAATGTTGTAGCAGCACCTCTCACATGAACACCGCCGCCATTTCTACTATTATTTCCAGGAAGCGTTCTATTACGCGCAATGATAGGCGGCTGAGCATTAACGTCGTAGCCTTCTTCACCAGCTAATGGCGTACGCATAGTAAAAGATGCACCAGTATATACAAACACGCCCGCACCTAAGGCTGAAACAATACCACCTGTTGTATTGCTTTCAATGATGCCACCTGTCATCGTAAAAGTTGCTTCATCAACAGTGGCAACCCCGCCACCGCGAGCCGCATGATTGTTTTCAACTATACCATTAGACATGATAAACGTTGTACCAATGCCACTTACTGAAACTCCTCCTCCAATATTATCCGTGGAAGCTTCGCTGACTCTGTTATCATAAATTAAAGCCGTGCCAGACATGGTGAAGTTTGCGCCGTTTTGTACTGCAACACCGCCGCCGCTTTGGGTTGCTGTGTTGTCTTCGATAGTGCCGCCTGTCATGGTAAAGGTTGCGCCGTTTACTACAGCAACACCTCCGCCATTTTGGCTTGCCGTGTTATCTTCAATCGCGCCGCCCGTCATGGTCATAGAAGCAGCGTTCGTTTCACTATGATGTGAAATATGAACACCACCACCATTTTCTTCTGCAAAGTTACCTTCTATTGAACCTCCTGACATTGTAAACTGGCCGTTTACTTGCACAGTTACACCGCCACCATTTATAGCAGTGTTTGCATACGCGCCTGTACCTCCGATTATACCGCCAGACATATGAAAAGTACTATTAGTGCTTACATTAACACCACCGCCATCTGCAATATCCTCCACCCCAGAAATTCCAGGTTCTGTAGTTTTATTGCCAATAATTCTACCATCTGTCATGTACATTCTGCTGTTACTGCCAAGATGCACACCGCCTGCATTATTTAATAAAGAGGTATTATTTTGGATTGTTCCACCATTCATATGAAGCGTAGCACTACCATGCATATGAATGCCGCCACCACTACCAGACCCTAAAGTTGTGGCTGCAAAATTCCCATAAACCAAAGCTGTATCACTTAAGGTTACAACACTTGTACCTCTAGCATCAATACCACCACCTACATCCCAACGGTTGTTGCTTATGATACTGCCAGCATTAAGATATAAACGACCAGAGCTAGCTACTCTTATACCACCGGAACGTGCTGCATTTGGTAAAGGCACTACATCTGGTATTCCACGTGCGGTTGTGATGTGAACATTATTTAGGTGTAAAATACCTTCTACTGGGTTGAAATGACGTTGGTTATCGCCAGTATGTGTAATGCTAAATGTGTTTCCTGCGGTGCTTCCTAGAATTACGGTTACATCAGCAGGAATTGTTATTGAACCTGTCGATGTAATGTCTTGCTGTAAATAAAAATTAATCACATCACCCGCAGTTGCTGCCGCAACAATTGTTTGCATGTCATCCCATGTGTATACCGCTATGTCACTCAATGGCATTATCGGTATAATTGTAGTAAGTACACCATACAATCCATACTCGTCATCTGCTTCGTCTTCTTCTATATAATAGTAACCTTCCTCTTCGTAATCCGTATCGCTATAATCGCTGTCTATGTCGTTGTCATTGCCGTAATCTGCATCAGCTCCTGTAGATATATAAATATCGCTGCTATCGTATTGATAACCGGCCACACCTGTACCCAAAACAGATACACTGCCCGCCGTAAGCAACACCACCATCAAAAGTGCCATTGCTCTTTTTAAAGATTTTTTGAAACCCAAAACTTTTTTGTTAGACATTTTAATCTTTCCTCCTAAGGATTTTTATTGTTTTTTCGAATACGTTTAACCAAACCAAGTTGCGCTCCAGATATTATAACGATATAATATGCATATAATACTATCAAGGAGTGGTTGTAATGTTGATAAAGCCATCTACTGCACTACGTAATGAATATAATGCGATATCTGAGTTGTGCAAAGTGAAGCAAGAACCCGTTTTTTTAACTAAAAATGGCGAAGGCGATTTAGTCCTGCTAAGCATAGACGCCTATAACTATCGTGAAGAAATGCTAGATTTAAGAGAAAAATTGCTCTCTGCTGAAGCAAACAGGCTATCCGGTACAAAAACTTATACAATAGCTGAAGTAAGTGAAAGATTACGGGGGCTTATTGATGGAAACCTATGAGGTTCGCTTTCTTCAAGAGGCATTGGACGATTTAGAAGAAATTGTTTTATACATCGCCCATGATAGTCGTGCGGCGGCACTTCGTATGCACGATAAAATTATAGAAAAAGTACATGATTTATCTACGTTTCCCAAGCGCGGACGGCTTGTTCCCGACAAGAAAATGAGTGAGGCAGGATATCGAATGCTGGGGATAAAACCGTATATAGTTTTTTACCGTGTAATTGAGCGTAATGTCTTCATCTACCGCGTTTTGCATGGGGCTACAAACTATCCTTTATTGTATGGAAGAATGTCGAAGGATAAGGCGTAATACTTACTCCTCCATAAACCTAAGCAATTGCAACATATCTAACGGCATTGTGCCGCCTACATAATGCGCGAACTGCATATGCCAGCCTGTGCCATCCGCGTAGGCTGCCATGCCAATTAAAATATCGCCGCTGCCATCGTCCAGTACATAAAACCGATACCGCATATCCATATGAATTTGGGTGGCAAACATAAAGCCGTAATAGTCGATAATACTGGTGACATCTTCTACAGTATTAGCAGCCGCCAGTGCCGCCAAAATCTCTGGTGTTCTGTCGATGGGTTCGGATTCGTAAGGCTCATCTTCGGCTACAGGCTCTTCTTCCGCCTGCGGTACATAGGGTTCTTCCTGTATGAGTGGCTCGTATACGGCTATATCTTCGTATATTTCGCCCGGCTCATACTCTAGTGCTTCCACCGTTTCTGGTGGTTCCACAGGCTGCGGTATATACACAGGTGCTTCTGCCGCTTGCGGTTCATAGGGTTCCACTTCTACCAGCGGCGCGTATGGCTCTGCTTCGTACGCTTCTGGCACATATGGTGTATATGGTTGGTCCTCTGGCACTTGGTCTTCGGTAGGCTCTTCTGCATTGGGCAAGGGTGATTCTGGTTCCGAAACAGGAAGTTCTGCGTATATTTGATAAGTTGGGTCGTGCGGTTCGTGTTCCTCCGCGTTTGGTAACAAAGCAAAATACACAGCGATGGAAACACTACATACCGCCACAACGCATACCGCAATAATATACCCTTTCACAGACTTGGCCGTTGCAATAGCAGCATTGCCAACAACACCTGCACCTACATAGCCGGCTGCAAAAACTTGTTCTTCCATAAATAACAGGGCAGAAAGTGATACAACTGTCGTTTTCTTATCCGTACCTACCAGCTTGCCTTTAATCGCGTTGCGCGCCGTGTGTAATGTTTGCCGTACATTGTTGGCGGTGCAACCTAACAGTTGCGCAATTTCCGGTGTATTAAAGCCTGCGTAGTAATACATATAAATCATTTTCCATTGCATCTTGGGCAGCGATTTTATTATCTGCAAAAGCGCGATGCGGCTTTCCTTATTTTGCAGATACGCTTCAGGTAAAAAGTCTGTGTTAAGCTCTGGATAGTATTCTGCTTGCTCATCACCCAAAGCCACCACATAATTTTGCAAACGCAGGTTGGCATTTCGCTTGCGTAAACTCTCGTGTATCGCTATTTTCCGCAGGTATCCCATTAAAGTGTCGCTTCTTAACTCGCCTGCTTTTTTGAAGGCAATAACAAATGTGTCTTGCACAACTTCTTCTGCGTCTTCTTTATTGTCGCAAAATTTTTGACACACAAAAGCAATGTGTCCGTTACATCTTTTATAAAGTGCTTCAAAAGCATGTTCGTCACCATTGTTTAGTTTCTCTACTAAGTCGTGAAAATTTTGGTTATCGCCATCAGTAAAAATTTTAATACACTCCTTGCTCCTATGATATCCATCTTGGTTAAAACTATGTTTTAGCCAAAAGATTCTAGGAAAAGTATTTCGCTAATCGGTAGCAAGTCGTCTTTATCATAGGGCATAATTTTTTTTAAAAAGCGGAGCATGGATTCCAACCGCTCCCAATATAACCCTAATACACTTGCAACATGATTTGGGGATAATTCGATTCTTTGTGCAACGTCTTCAACCGTAACATCCAAAACACAGCAATAATAAATCGCCTGTTTTTCTTCAAAGCCAAAGCTACTAATTATATCACATAGTACCCATCGGCTGTCATCATTTTTGATAAAGGCTTTTGGTATGCTGGTTTTTTTTAACCGCCCCGGCAATAAAGACGGCTGCCAATCGTCGCTTTTGTTCATTATCCCACGCATCAAATTTCCTCCTTTCGTGTGTAAATTGCTTTGTTAAAATTCCTTACACTTGTATATAGGCGTAAAGTTTGTAAAACGTTAGTTTATTTTTAAAAAAAATAAAAAAGGGCTGTGGTTGCCCTTATTTTTTACTACATTTTCACCCACATCGCAGGCCTTACGCCAACCTTAAACAGTGCGGTTGTTCCCCTATTTACAAAATCCCCGGTTATGCAAACCCTACCGTCTACAGTAACAACCGCGGCAAACCCAGGTACACTACCCGGTGTGCGCAACATCCAGCGGCATGGGTCACCATTTTCGTCTATTGCCTTGCGCATGTTGTTAAAATAATCATTCACATAAAATTTATCACCACTCGTGCCTAGCTGCCCGCCAAGATATTTTGCCACTTCTTCGATAGACAACAAAAAAACCTTATCACCGTGAGTTTCTACAATTTGCACATCTTTTGCGATAGACTCATAAAATGTAGAGTTCAAATATTTGCGTGCGTGTGAAGTTTCCCAAGTCACATCTTCGAAAACGTCATGGTATGTTTGCGTAGACATTACATTTTCCATCAGCAGTAAAGTTGCGCCGCTACGCTGTGCCAGCACGCGCCATTCGTAGCCGCCAAAGTTCGTCTTTTTTATTGGCTTTGCGTGCCGCCACAGCGGGTAAAGCACCGCGGTTTCTGCAAAAGTCATAAGCTCACCCACAGGCTGGTAACCAAAACGCCCATATACGCCCCCACCAAAGTAAGGGGTGCTGGCTTCTAAATATGTGGGTATGCCCATGCTGTCAAAAATGTTAAGGCTATGCTGCAAAAGCGCGCTACCCACACCAAGCCCTTGCGCTTCGCGGGTGACAACAAACCCAACAAGCTGATAAAACGGTGCCATTGGCGGCTCGCTAAAATGTGAATTGTCACTTACCGCGCGAAACTGCGGCGAATACTTGCCCGTAACCCTATCAATTTCTTCGTAAATTGCTGCGTCGGTATCGTGTGGCAGCCATACGGCAACACCAATGATACCGGCAGGGCTTTCTGCTACATATGCAACGCAACCAACCGCACCAAGATACACCTTATAATAATCGGCAACCACCTTATGGCGGTCTGCGTCGCTTGGTACCGACCATATGAAAAATTCGTCGTTGTAATACCCTGCGGATAGTATGTCGGCTACGGCGTTTATTTCATTGGCGTTTATTTGACAAATAGAATAATTTTGTACAACCATCACCTCATAAATATTATAGGGAGTTTCCCATGACACCACAAGTCCATAGTATCAACGGCCCGGTTGTTACCATACACGGTGGCAATTTTTCTGCATACGAAATGGTAGATATTAATGGCCTACGCGGCGAGGTTATCGCGCTTGCACAAGGCACCGCCACCGTTCAAGTATACGACCCTACCGCGGGGTTGCGCCCCGGCACGCCGGCAACAGGTACAGGCAAACCCATGGCGGTTACTTTGCGTCCCGGGCTTGTGGGCGGCATTTTTGATGGCACGCTTCAGCCGCTAAACGACCATGCACAACAACTTTGGCGTGTCAAAGTTACGGCAAAAGTGGGGCAGCAGCTGTCGCAGGGTTTGGTCTTTGCAGAAGTAGAGGAAACCCCACTTATTACATATAAGGCAACTGTGCCGCCAGGTGTGGGTGGCACGGTAACACGCTGCGCCACAAACGGCGAATACACAGCAACCTGCCCAATCATAACACTTGATGGCACGTACGATTTTACCCTTTCGCAAATATGGGCAATACGCACACCCCGCCCCATGGCAACACGCCACCCACTAACAAAGCCGCTTATCACAGGGCAGCGGGTGATAGACACGTTTTTCCCCATTGCAAAAGGTGGCACGGCGGCGATACCCGGCGGGTTTGGCACGGGCAAAACCATGACACAGCACCAGCTTGCCAAGTGGTGCGACGCAGACATTATCATTCACATTGGCTGCGGCGAACGCGGCAACGAAATGACAGAAGTGCTGGAAGATTTTGCAAAACTGACCGACCCAAAAAACGGCCGCCCGCTTTTGGAGCGCACAATAATCATTGCCAACACGTCAGATATGTCTGTCGCGGCACGGGAGGCCAGCATTTACACGGGTATAACCGTGGCAGAAGGCTATCGCGACATGGGCTATCACGTGGCAATTATGGCAGATTCTACATCGCGCTGGGCAGAGGCACTGCGCGAGCTTTCTGGCCGCCTGGGCGAAATACCGGCAGAAGAAGGCTACCCGGCATATCTTGCATCGCGGCTTTCGGCATTTTACGAACGTGCGGGTTATATAACCACCCTTGGCGGGGCAGAGGGGTCTATCACCATCATTGGGGCGGTTTCGCCACAAGGTGGCGACTTTTCGGAACCTGTGACGCAACAAACCAAACGGTTTACCCATTGCTACTGGGCGTTGGATAGGCGGCTTGCATACGCACGCCACTTCCCCGCAATAGATTGGCTAACAAGTTACAGTAACTACAACCTTGATACCTGGTATGCAACCAACATAAGCCCACAATTTGCAACTGCACGCGCCAAAGCCATGCAAATTTTGCAGGAAGAAAACGCGCTGATGGAAATTGTAAAACTAATAGGGCAGGACTCCCTGGCAGAAAACCAACTACACAATCTACAACTGGCAAAAATCATACGCCAAAAATTTTTACAGCAAAACGCATATGACGCAGCAGATACCTTTATGCCGCCGCAAGCGCAGTTTAAGCTATTACAAAATTTGTTGGGGTGAGGATATGCAGTACCTTGGCTTGCAAAATATTCGCGGCGGGTTAGTCACTTTGCAAAACGTACCCGCTTCTTACGACGAAATTGTGAATATCGTTATAGACGGGCAAACACCGCGTACGGGACGCGTGGTGCATATTGCGGGTAGCTCTGCCACAGCACTTATATTTGAAGGTACTAGCGGAATGTCGCTATCCAACACCGCTACAACTTTCACAGGTAAAGTGATGGAGGTAGGCCTTTCGCCCGCGCTTTTGGGGCGCGTTTTTGATGGGCTTGGCCGCCCGATAGACGGCATGGGAAACATAAAACCGGAAAAAAAGCGCGCCATTGCAGGCATACCTACAAACCCCACCAAGCGGATATACCCGCGCAACTATATACACACCGGCATATCCGCAATAGATGGCCTGGCCACTTTAATACGCGGGCAAAAACTGCCTATATTTACTGTAGACGGGCTCCCGCACAACCAACTTGCCGCACAAATTGCCACCCAGGCACGCATCGCAACACATGATGGCACAAATTTTGCTGTGGTTTTTGCCGCTATGGGGGCGCAGCACACAACAGCAGAATTCTTTCGCCGCGCGTTTGAAGAAAGCGGCACAAGCGACCGCACCATTATGTATTTAAACCTCGCAAGCGACCCTCCAAACGAACGCATCGCGACCCCGCGCTTTGCCCTAACCGCCGCAGAATACCTGGCATTTGACCTTGGGTACCACGTACTTACAATCCTTACAGACATGACAGCATATGCCGAAGCCGTACGCGAAATATCGTCCGCCGCGGGCGAAATACCAAGCCGCAAGGGCTATCCCGGATATCTGTATTCCGACCTTGCAACCATTTACGAACGCGCAGGAATAATGAAACATTCCGGTGGCTCGCTCACGCAAGTACCAATTTTAACTATGCCTGGCGAGGACATCACCCATCCCATTCCCGACCTTACCGGCTACATTACCGAGGGGCAAATTGTGCTAGAGCGCCGCCTACACGGACACGGCATTTACCCGCCAATAAACGCACTGCCCTCCTTATCGCGCCTTATGAAAGACGGCATTGGCGAAGGCTACACCACTGCCGCCCACCCCGCCATTGCCAACCGTCTTTTTGCTGCCTATGCACAAGTTGGCGACGCACGCGCCCTTGCATCTATTATTGGTGAAGATGATATGAGCGAGGGCGATAAAAAATTACTAGGGTTTGGGCAATTGTTTGAAACGCAGTTTATTCATCAACAAACCTGGGAAAGTCGTGGGCTAGAAAAGACATTAGAAATTGCAAAAGAGTGTCTGGAGGTTTTAGACTAAATCCTAGGAAAATGTCATAGTTTGTGCTAAAATTATTTTTGGTGATTACTTTGGAAAACTTCCGATATTTAATTTCTGCCCATAACGATGACCTCGCAAATTCCCCAAGCGGGCGTCCACGCTTTTTTATACGTACCTACGGCTGCCAGATGAACAGCCGCGATTCCGAAAAACTCACAGGGCTTTTGACCCAACTTGGCTACGCCCCAGTAACCAGCCAGGACGATGCCGACTTAATTTTATACAACACATGCTGCGTACGCGAAAGCGCAGAAGATAAAATTTGGGGGCATCTTAGCCGCCTAAAAAAAGCAAAAACTACAAAACCAGGACTCATTATTGGCGTTTGCGGGTGCATGAGCCAGCAAACCGCTATTGCAGATAAATTTAAAATCCAGCACAAATATGTAAACTTGGTGTTTGGCACCGGCAACCGCCACCGCCTGCCCGAGTTTCTTTGGCATGTCATTAGCACAGGGCAGCAAGTAATTGATATTACAGAAACAGACGACCTACCCGAACTTACCGATATCCCCGCCACCAATCGCGAATTCCCGCACAAGGCTGGCGTAAACATAATGTACGGTTGCGATAACTATTGCTCGTATTGTATTGTGCCATATGTGCGCGGGCGCGAAAAAAGCCGCCATATGAACGATATTCTGCAAGAAATAACCGAACTCGCGAACGATGGCGTTAAAGAAGTTATGCTGCTGGGGCAGAATGTAAACTCGTTTCAGCCATCGTTTCCCGATTTGCTGCGCCAGGTTTGCGCAATACCCGGCATACAACGTGTCCGCTTTATGACTTCTCACCCAAAAGACTTTTCTGATGAACTTATCCAAACCGTAGCAGAGCTGCCACAAGTTTGCAATTTTATGCACCTGCCGATACAGTCCGGCAGTACAAAAGTGCTTACGGACATGAACCGCAAATACACAAAAGACAGCTACCTTGGGCTTATCTCGCGTTTACGCGCCGCCATTCCGGGGCTGGCAGTGTCTACCGATATTATTGTCGGCTACCCGGGCGAAACGGAAGAAGACTTTCAGGATACGCTGGATGTCGTGCGCAAGGTGCGTTTTGCTAACGCATTTACATTTCAATATTCCAAGCGCAGCGGCACACCCGCGGCAGAACGCACGGATGCTATCCCGCAAAATATAAAAACTGACCGTTTCGACCGCTTAGTTGCAGAACTTACGCCAATTTTGCTAGACATCAACCAATCCAAAATCGGCAAAGTTTTTGACGTTATGGTAGAGGAAGTTTTACTAGACGGCGATGTCAAGGGCAGAACAGAGGATCATTCGCTCGTACATTTCATGTCTACCGCCCCGGTTTCCCAAGGGGATATTGTTCAAGTTAGAATTACCACAGCAAAAACATTCTACCTGACAGGGGAGAGCGTCTAAATGTCTAAAGAATACAAACTAACGCCAATGATGCAGCAATACCTAACCATAAAAGCCAAACACAAAAATGATATTCTTATGTTCCGCCTTGGGGACTTCTTCGAGATTTTTTTCGAGGACGCAAAAACGGCCGCACGCGAGCTTAACATTGCGCTAACCGCACGCGACTGTGGCATGGCAGAACGTGCGCCAATGTGCGGCGTACCTGCCCATGCGGTAGACGGCTATATTGCAAAACTGGTGGAAAAAGGCTATCGCGTTGCCCTGTGCGACCAAGTAGAAGATGCAAAACAAGCCAAGGGTCTAGTCGCACGCGAGGTGGTACGCGTTATAACCCCGGGTACAATCACGGATGCACACTTCCTGGAAGATGGGAAGCACAACTATATTGTGGCAATACATAACACCAAGCAACAACTTGGCCTGGCTGTGGCAGACATTACAACCGGGCTTTTTATGGCAACCTCCATGCCGGCGGGCGACGAGCAAAAGCTACTAGACGAAGCCATTCGTCTTTCCCCGGCAGAACTGCTACTACCCGACGATTTTAAACTCACCCGCATAATAGAAAACACTGTGGGCGTAAAATCCACCCCCGTTCCAACTTGGACATTCCACCCTGCCAATGCATTCAAGTGCCTAACAGACCATTTTGGCACGCTAAACTTAGAAGGGTTTGGCATACGCGAGGGCAGTGCCGAGGTTTGCGCCGCAGGTGCATTGTTGGCATATTTAATAGAAACCCAGCGCAAATCACTTACGCAAATTACTGCGTTGCGTACATATTCGTACGCGTCGCATGTTTTGCTAGACGGCGCAAGCCGCCGCAATTTAGAACTCACAATATCCTCTCGCGAGCGCGTAAAAAAAGGTTCGCTTTTGTGGGTATTAGACCGCACACGCACGGCAATGGGCGCAAGGTTGCTTCGCACCTGGGTAGAATGTCCGCTTGCTAACGTAGCGGAAATTATCAAGCGGCAAGATGCCGTTGCCGAATGGGTACAAATGCCGATAGAGCGTGAGGAGTTGCGCGAGCATTTGCATAATATCCACGACATGGAGCGCGTTATCGCACGGCTGACCACGCGCAACGCAACCGCCCGCGACCTTATCACCCTGCGCAACTCGTTAGAAATTTTGCCGCACATAGAATCACTTTTGCAAAACGTACAAGCCGACGCAAACAGCCAACTGCGCCGCACATATGACGATTTATCCGATATTCATGCAAGCATTGCTGCTGCAATTGTAGATACCCCGCCGCAGTCTGTAAAAGAAGGCGGCATGATTCGCCAAGGACACAATACCGAGTTAGACAAACTATTACACATCAAAGCTAACGCTCAAGGCTACCTTGCAGAACTTGAAGCCCGCGAAAAATCCGAAACAGGCATCCAAAACCTAAAAGTGCGCTACAACCGCGTGTTTGGCTATTATATAGAAATCACTACATCGCATCTGGCGAAGGTGCCAAGCCGTTACATGCGCAAGCAAACCCTTGCCAATTGCGAACGCTTTTTTACCGAGGAATTAAAAACCTTGGAAGAAACGCTACTTGGCGCAGACGAAAAAATTTGCGAACTCGAATACGAACTTTTTGATGCCCTTCGGCGCCAAATTGTAGAGAAAGTAACACGCATACAATTTACTGCGTATACACTATCCACGTTAGACGCACTGCAATCCTTGGCAGATGTGGCAGACATAAACCACTACACAAAACCAATAATAAACGAGAACTCGCGCATATATATAAACGAGGGACGTCATCCTGTTGTAGAAAAACTCGCAGGGCATTCCTTTGTGCCAAACGATACCGATATAGACAGTGCAAACGGACGGCTGGCAGTTATCACCGGCCCCAACATGGCAGGTAAGTCTACTTACATGCGGCAGGTTGCGCTTATTGTACTGATGGCGCAAATAGGCTCTTTTGTGCCTGCCAATGCAGCAGAAATAGGCGTTGTAGACCGTATCTTTACCCGCGTGGGCGCGGCCGACGACCTGGCAACAGGTCAAAGTACATTTATGGTGGAAATGACGGAAGTCGCAAATATTTTGCACAACGCCACGGCCAAAAGCCTTGTGCTACTAGACGAAATTGGCCGAGGCACCAGTACGTTCGATGGGCTTTCTATCGCGTGGGCGGTGTTGGAATACATCGCTGACGCTAAAAAAGTTGGCTCTAAGACGCTATTTGCTACCCATTATCACGAGCTTACCCAGCTAGAGGGGCAAATAGATGGTGTGGCAAACTACTGCTTTACCGCGCAAGAGTCTGGCAAAGATATTGTGTTCTTGCGTAAGCTGGTACGCGGGGCAGCAGGGCAAAGCTACGGCATACATGTGGCAAAACTTGCAGGGCTTCCGTCATCAGTGCTTTCACGCGCCACCACACTGCTTGCGGCACTTAACGCAACAGATATTACAAAGGATCCGACAAGTATTTCTGCCTTGCACATCCCAGAAATACCAGACACAAACCACGAACTTATCGACGCGATAACCGCGATAGAAATAGAAAAAATGACGCCGCTGGAAGCAATGCTGGCGTTGGAAAAATTGAAACAGCTTGTGTAAGGAGGAATCACTTTGCCTATTGTCGTACAAAAATTTGGCGGCTCTTCTGTAGCAAACCCAGAACGTATTTTAAATGTGGCACACCGCATAGTAAAAACATACGAGGCCGGCAATGATGTGGTGGTTGTGCTTTCTGCCCAGGGCAACACCACAGACCGCCTGTTGGAAAAGGCACGCGAAATAAATAAAAATGCCAACAAGCGCGAACTTGATATGTTGCTTTGCACGGGCGAACAGCAATCTGTTGCGCTAATGGCAATGGCAATACAAGGGCTTGGCTACAATGCAATTTCCCTAAACGCTGTGCAAGTTGGCATACATGCCACCAACACCCACGGTAATGCCCATATCGAAAATATCGAAACAGAACGTATACATGCAGAGCTTAAACGCAACAATATAATATTGGTAGCAGGTTTCCAGGGTGTAAACCACGTTGGCGACCTTACAACGCTTGGGCGCGGCGCGTCAGACACTACGGCAGTTGCACTTGCGGCTGTGTTGAATGCACATGTGTGCGAAATTTATTCCGACGTAGACGGCATTTACACTGTAGACCCGCGCATAGTCCCCACTGCAAAAAAACTACCGCAAATTGGCTACGACGATATGCTGGAGCTTGCATTCGCAGGGGTGCAGATGCTACACGGCCGCGCAGTAGAAATGGCAAAACGATACGGCGTACACATTGTCGTGCGTTCTAGCATGGCAGATACCGGTGGCACATGGATAAAGGAGGACAACGAAGTGGAACAACTGACCGTGAGTGGGCTTGCAATAGACCGCAACGTGGCAAGAGTCACCGTAAAAGGGCTAGATGACAAACCCGGCGTTGCGTACAAGGTTTTTGCTATTTTAGCTAAAGAGCAAATTTCCGTAGATATCATTTTACAATCGGTGGGGCATAACAACACATGCGACATCAGCTTTACCTTGCACATGGAAGATTTAACAGCCGCAAGAAACTTAATAGCCGCCCACCAAGATACCATTGGCTACAAAACAATAGAAACGGACGAGAACCTGGCAAAACTTTCTGTTGTTGGGGCAGGAATGGCAACCAATGCAGGGGTTGCATCTGCACTTTTTGAGGCGTTATTTGAAAGCGATGTGAATATCCATATGATATCTACGTCGGAAATAAAAATTGCCGTGCTGGTAGACGAAAGTATTGTTTCCACGGCAGCACGAGCTGTACACGCCAAGTTCGATCATATTTTTGAAGGGGAATTTAAAGAATGAAAGATTTCACATGCGCGATAGTTGGCGCGTCTGGTATGGTTGGTGGCATGTTTATTAAAATTTTGGAAGAACGTGCGCTGCCAATTACAAAATTGCATTTGTTTGGGTCGGCGCGTTCTGCGGGGCAAGTGCTAAAGTTTCGTGGGCAGGATATTGTAATAGAAGAATTGACACCAACTGTTTTTGACCGCGGCATAGACTTTGCGCTTTTTGCCGTAGACAGCGACATAAGCAAAAAATATGCACCCATTGCCGCAAATACAGGGTGCATTGTCATTGATAATTCTTCGGCATGGCGCATGACTTATAATGTGCCACTTGTTGTGCCAGAGGTTAATGAAACCGCGTTGGACACACACGACGGTGTTATTGCAAACCCGAATTGCTGTGCAGTGCCTGCCGCTGTTGCCTTAAAACCACTTTTGGATACATATGGGCTTAAGCGCGTGGTAATTTCCACATATCAATCCGTTTCTGGCGCCGGGGTTGGCGGTATGACAGACCTCAAAAACACACTAGAGGGCAAGCCACCACAGCACTTTCTCTACCCCATTGCTAACAATATCATCCCGCATATAGATACATTTCACGAAGACGGCTACACCGGCGAGGAAAAAAAACTAATGGCAGAGATATGCAAGATTTTAGGTATGCCAACGCTGCAAATAACGGCAACCACCGTGCGTGTGCCGGTAGAATACGGGCATAGCCTTTCTATGAATGTGACGCTGGAAAATGAGTTTGAACTTAACGATGTTAAAAATATATTAGCAAAGGCACCTGGTGTTGTACTGCAAGACGATACCGCCGCGCAACGGTATCCTATGCCGTACACTGCCGCAGGCACGGACGATGTATATGTCGGGCGTATCCGCCGTGATGATAGTTTCCCCAATACACTAAACCTGTGGGTTGTTGCCGATAATACCCGCAAAGGCGCGGCAACCAATGCTGTGCAGATACTTGAAAAATTGATATAAAGTAGAGATTGGTGGTAAGAGAATGAAGAAATGGGTTTTATTATCGACAGGGGTAATAACCGCAGTTATAGCAGTGATTTTTGTTATATGGCTATTAAATGATAATCCGAAAACTGAATATCAGACGGAGTTAGAAATACCGTCAATTATATTGGGGGATAATGATATACCATCTTTTATGGTAGGTAATTTACCTAATAGGGTTGTAGAAAATTTTGATGATGTTATTGCCGTTCTTTGGGAACTACAAGAAGTAATGCATTTTAGTAATCCAACAAACGAATTCAAACTACTTAGCCAAGATGTTTCAAGTGATATGACTTTTTATCGTATTCGACAAGTGTATGGAGGTATTCCTGTGTTTGGAAGGGAATTCGTATTAGTTGTTGATGGATATGGAAGACCTGCTATTTTGAGTGGCTCTTATACGCCTCTATCAGAGGTTATAATGACTCAAAATAAAAATATTCAAGATATACAAAATATTTTGGAATATGAATTTGGGGAGTTAGAACTATATAGTTATGAGCTAGTAATCTTTCCACATGTGGAGCGCGCGGAAAAATCCTATTTATTATTTATGGCAACGCAAACAGACGCTCTAATGGTAATCGTAGGTGCCTATACAGGTAATATATTATTTGTTGAAGATATACTATTTTATAGTGCTTCATCTCATTATCTACAAGGTTTATACAACGAGACTCATACGATACGAATAGAGGAATATGGGGATGGAAGATTTAGACTTGTAGATGAAAACAGTGGAATATCAATAAGACACACCGATACCGCGATGGAAAATATGGCAACTGGGGCTATAACAGCCCTAAGGCCTACATGGACGTTTTCTTATGTGGGCGGTCGAATTGAAAATGGTGTTTTAATACCAGACGATGAGTACTTGTTTCAAAAAGCAATAACAACTATGGCACGTGCGAATCAAGTGAGAGATTTTTACAATGTAATAAGGAATCATTTTAGTGCAACAACAATTGTAAATGCGGTTAATGCCGAGATACAAATTACATTAGCGCCAAATCTTGATGGTGCAGTTATATCTAATGTAACCGGAAATATCATTTTGGGAAGTTCTCATGGGACTTCATGGACGACTGTAGATGTTATCGCACATGAGTTCCAGCATTATATAAATAGACGGATATCAAATTTAGCCGGGGGGCCTCTGAATGAAGCTTACGCCGATATTTTTGGGACACTCGCTTATAATTTCAACAATAATTGGAGAATAGGATCGACTTCAGCCACTTTTTATTATAATGGCCAAACTATGACCCAAGCGAATATGGTTCAAAGGGATCTGTCCGATCCTTCATGGAGAAGTGCGCCATCTCAATTGTATGGTGAATTTTACCGAATAGATAGCCCTAGCGCACACGCAAATGCTACTGTATTTGGGCATGCCGCTTATAGAATGTGGAGTGGTGGAGCATTTACCGACCGTTATGAGATGGGGAAAGTATTCATCGGTTCGTTATTATTTTTAAGTAGGGACGCGTCTTTTCAAGATGCTGCAATGGCAGTAATGCAATATGCAGAAATACATGGTTTGTCAGATGAATCTTTAGCTATAATTAGACAAGCTTTCTTGTACACTAATATTATTATGCCAAGCAATAAAAATATAACCGGTTTTGTATTATGTATGGAAACTGGAGAACCCGTCACGAATGCAACCATAAGATTTTACCGAGTAACAGAACCAATGAGCGTATTGGGTGCTGTAGATATGCCCATTGGAGGAATAACAACTGTGAATGCAGACGGTTCATTTTCTCGCAATATTAATTTGGGATCTAATCCTTCGGGCAATTTACGAATATTAATAACTGCCGAAGATTACGCTACATACGCAAGGGTCATTCCAATGCGTTCAATTACGTTACATGATTTTACATTTCAAATGAGACCTGCGTTGCATGAGTTAAGTGCAGAAGATATTGCTAATGATGCTGAAAGGGTACGCCAGATGTTGGTTTACTCGAGAGAAAATAGAAGATTGGCCGTTGTTTGGAATACCCATGGCGCACCTTGGGTATCGTTAAATTCTTTTGGTGAATTCTTAACGCTAGAATTAGGATCAGTTGTATGGATACAGCCATCACAAATACCATATATTTCTGATGAATGGGTTCACGCTTTGCCTCATTGGCCATCGATACGAGAAAGTAATAGACAATGGTATATTGAAGGGCATCGTTTATTTTTAGGCAATTCTTTTGCAATAGAAGTATTTAGAGAGTTTGTATATTAATCTTTCCAAAGTTGAAGTTACTATAAAATTTGCAAAAGGAGAATACAAATGCAATCAATTGTAAATGGGCAAACGTTTTTGGGTATCGAGCTTGGTTCTACACGCATTAAATCTGTACTGATTGACCAAAACCACAAGCTGGTGGCACAGGGCGGCCATTCTTGGGAAAATGCATTAGTAGATGGCGTTTGGACATACAGCCTGGATGATGTATGGGACGGCGTGCAAAAAAGTTTTGCTGACCTTGTGCAAAACGTAAAACAGCAATATGGCGTAGAACTTACAAAGGTAAAATCCATCGGTATTTCTGCCATGATGCATGGGTATTTGGCGTTTGATAAAGATGGAAATTTGCTGGTGCCTTTCCGCACATGGCGCAATACTACAACAGCAGAAGCCGCCAGCGCGCTAACAGAAGCGTTCAATTTTAATATCCCGCAACGTTGGAGCATTGCGCATGTGTATCAGGCTATTTTAAACAAGGAAGACCATATAAAAGATGTGGCGTTTATCACTACGTTGGCTGGCTATGTACATTGGCAGCTTACCGGGCAAAAAGTCATTGGTGTGGGAGACGCGTCCGGTATCTTTCCGATAAATGCGAGAGGCAAGTACGATGTCACAATGATGGACATGTTCGACGACATAACAGATGCGCAAGGCTCTATGTTGCAGAACGGAGTGCAAGGCACAATGCCGAAAATTTTAACCGCCGGGGAACACGCCGGCGAATTAACCCCGGAAGGTGCCAAACTGCTTGACCCAAGCGGCAACTTAACCCCGGGCATTATGTTCTGCCCGCCAGAGGGCGACGCGGGTACTGGTATGGTGGCTACCAACAGCGTTGCAGAACGCACGGGCAATATCTCTGCCGGCACTTCTGTTTTTGCAATGATCGTTTTGGAGAAAGCACTTTCTAAAATGCATATGGAAATTGATATGGTCACAACACCGCACGGCAAACCGGTGGCAATGGTGCATTGTAACAATTGCAGTTCTGACGTGGATGCGTGGGTGCGTCTTTTTGAAGAAACGCTGAGCGTTTTTGGCGACGCGATAGACAAGAATACACTCTACGAAAATCTGTATCGCAAAGCGTTGGAAGGCGATGCCGACTGCGGTGGTGTTTTAAGCTACAATTATTACTCTGGCGAGCCTATCACAGGGTTTACCGAAGGGCGGCCGCTACTTGTGCGCAAACCGGACGCCAATTTTAACCTTGCCAATGTGATGCGCAGCTTATTATTTTCTGCCATTGCCACGCTAAAAATAGGCATGGGAATATTGGATGGTGAAAATGTACGCTTGGACAAGCTGCTTGGCCACGGCGGCTTCTTTAAGACGCAGGGCGTTGGGCAACGGTTTATGGCGGCGGCTTTAGGCGTGCCTGTTTCTGTATTGGAATCTGCAGGGGAAGGCGGCGCGTGGGGCATTGCAATACTTGCAGCTTACGCGGCACAAAAAGCAAATGGCGAAACATTGGAAACATACTTAGGAAAAGTTTTTGCCGCAGAAAAAGGCTCGACTCTTGCGCCGGATGCACAAGACGCACGAGGGTTTGCAAGTTATATGACTGAATATGTGCGCGGTTTAGTCATCGAGCGTGCCGCGGTGGACGCGTAAGATATGCAGTACCGGCTCGATAATAAAAGCGGCAATAAGCTTTCTGTACTGGGTTTTGGCTGTATGCGCTTTCCGGGTACGCTTGGCAACACAGATATGCCAAAAACCGAAGCGGTTGTAATGGAAGCCATTGCACAAGGTGTAAATTTTTTTGACACGGCATACCTATACCCCGGCAGCGAGGTTGCGCTTGGGCAAGTGCTGGCAAAAAATAATGTGCGTGACAAAGTCTACATCGCTACAAAACTGCCACTGTTTAAATGCCACAGCTATGCCGACTTTGATAAATATCTGGATATTCAGCTAGAGCGGTTAAAAACCGGTTATATCGATTATTACTTTATGCATAACATGACAAAACAGGCCGATTGGGATCGGCTGTGCGGCTTGGGCATTGAAAAATGGATAGACGAAAAAAAAGCCCAGGGTAAGATACGCCAGGTTGGGTTTTCGTTTCATGGGCAAAAAGATGCGTTTACAACGCTACTGGATTCTTACAACTGGCAGTTTTGCATGATACAGTACAATTATGTAAATGTGAATTACCAGGCGGGAGAAGCCGGATTAAAATATGCGGCTTCCAAGGGGATACCCGTGTTTATAATGGAACCCTTGCTGGGCGGGCGGCTTGCGGGCGAACTGCCGCAAAGTGCCGCGCAACTATTTGCACAGCATACGTCAGGCTCAACCCCTGCGTCTTGGGCATTACGCTGGTTATGGAACCACCCGGAAGTTACAATGCTGCTTTCGGGCATGAACGAGATTAGCCAGTTGACAGAAAACGTCGCACTTGCAGCGGCGTCGCAGGCGGGCAGCATGTCGGAAGAAGAATTTTTGGTTGTAAACAAAGCGGCGGAAGCATTTTCTGCAACGTACAAAATACCTTGCACAGGGTGTAACTATTGCATGCCGTGTCCGGTAAAAATAAATATCCCCGACAGCTTTATGGCATACAACGCATCGTATTCCATGGGACGCTTTACGGGGATTCAGCTGTATGCAACCACCAGCGGCGGTTTTGAGAAAGCATTTGCCCTTACAGATTGCACAAAATGCGGCAAATGTACAAAGCAATGCCCACAAGAAATTGATATTGTTGCGCGGCTGAAAGATGTGCGCAAGCGTATGGAATCCTGGTGGTACAGGGCGGGTATGGCAATTGCAAGAAGGGTTATGAAATAATATAACCCCCGTCATTCTGAACTTGATTCAGAATCTATTAGATTCCGGGTCAAGCCCGGAATGACGAAGCTTGCGCAGTAGTGCTTCTTTCGTATTCAAACTTGGCTCGCGCACGACCATATCCAAAAGCTGCTCCAGCTTTTGCCCAATTTCTGTGCCGTTTGTGATGCCCACAGCGGCAAGGTCGTTGCCGTTTACGGCAAGGTTGCGCAGTGTAAAGCATTCATTTTTGTCAATGATGTCATGGGCTTCCTGCAAAATATTTTCCAGTTCGCGTACTTGCATTGGATTTATGATTGCTTTTAGCGTCAACAAATTTTCAAAAGGGTCTTGCGGGATACTCCGCATGGCTTTTTTTATTTCGTATCTGTTGTACGGAATACGTGTGTGCAGCCATTTGACGTACATCGATATTTCTTTGTTGGATTTATTGCAAAACCGTAAGTCGCGCAAAATATCGGCACAGCTGTCGCCTGCCCAATATAGGAATATCGCCATGCGCATAGTTTCTTGTGATGGGCAGTTTTGCAGCCACAAGATAACTTGCGCCAAGTCACCACCGTACTCCCGCCCTTGCAGGATATACAGTAGCAGACCTGTTTCTTCCAAGGGGCGTATGGCCTGCACGTTTTGAGACACAACCAGCTTTGCAAGCTCTTCGCGGATTCTTTCGGGGCTGATGCTTGCCATGTTGTGCTTTAGTCTTGGTATTGCCGCCAAAATTTCGCTATCGATACGGTAGCCCGTGACCCCACAAAAACGGATTGCGCGCAACATGCGTAGTGCGTCCTCGCTAAAGCGGTGCAACGCGTCGCCCACGCAGCGGATTACGCCGTTTTTTATATCTTCTTGCCCGTTAAATGGGTCTACAAAGCCGCTATGCGGGTTGTATGCAATGGCGTTCATTGTAAAGTCGCGGCGGCTAAGGTCGTCTGTGATATTGGCGGTGAACGTAACCGTTTGCGGGCGGCGGTTGTCCAAATATTCGCCGTCTATGCGGTATGTTGTAACTTCGTAGTGCTGGCTATCCAGCAGCACGGTGATGGTGCCATGCTTTATACCCGTGTCAATTGTACGCAAAAATAACGCCTTGGCTTGCGCAGGCGTGGCAGATGTCGCAATATCCCAATCCTTTGGCGATACGCTACGTATGATATCGCGTACGCAGCCGCCCACGGCAAAGGCCTGGTACCCTGCGGCTTCCAGGGTGGTTATTATATAATTGACGTCGGTTGGCAGTTGCATATGCCACATAATACTCACCTGTTTCGGAAAATGCTGGCGTGGCTCTTTAACGCACCAAACTTGGCATAGTAGGAAGCAAGTCCTTGGTCATGGCAGATGTCCACCATGTAAAAATTCTTGCATTCGTCCAGCACAAGTTGCAAAAGCCGCGTGCCAATACCCTTGCCTTGGTACGGCGCGGCCACTTCAAGCAGCGGAATATAAGCAGACAACACCCCATCAGAAATTGCGGTTACAAACCCTACCACTTGGTTGCAGGTGGTGTCCACCGCAATAAATGCACGGTAGCTGTTCTGTAAAATTTGCAAATGTGCTTTTTGCGTTGGCGGCGTTTGCCACCCCACAAAAAAGCCCGCCAGCATATCTGGTGTGATGTCTGTCAAATCTTTTGTGTACGTGATGTTATTAATTCCAGGCCTTGTCATTCTGGTTTGCCCATTCGTAAATGATAATTACCCCGTGAGTAGACGTTGTGAGCCTGTACTTGATTTCCAGCACTTTTATCCTACCTTGGTTTTCTTCCAAAAAGGAATTCACGTCTTTTTCCAGCCCTTTGGCCGTTACGGTTTCAAATACTTTTATTTGCATGTTTGCAACCCCTTTATGGTTTCTGTGTTACTATAATTATAACATAAATAATTTACAGAGGAGCGATATTATGGTAGCAGTTTTATCGGACATACATAACAACTTGCACGCGTTGAATGCGGTGCTTGCCGACATACCTAAAGTTTCCGCTATTTGGGTGCTTGGCGATACGGTGGGCGGGGCGTGCCCATACCCGTGCCAAGTGCTGGACAGGCTAATGGGGCTTGACGTACCTGTTAAGGCGATTTTGGGCAACTGGGAACGCTGGGCGATGGACGCCAGGCATAATATCGACCCTGCATGGCGGGCAGATGGCACAAAACTTGCCGCGGGCGTATGGTCTTTCGAGCAGCTAAAACCACGCCATTGGGATTTTTTAAGCCAGCTTGGTACAACAATGGAAATGGAAAATACGCTGTTATTCCACGGCACGCCCACCAAGATAGCGCAGCAAATATGGAACTACGACGACGCTAAAGCCGTGGCAGAAAAGCACGACAAAAAATGGCTGCTGGGCGGGCATACCCACCATGCGCAGTATTATAAACTTGGAAACCAGCGCGTGGTTGGCGTTGGCTCTGTTGGCCTTGCCGCAGATGGCATAGCCGGTACCGCTTGTTATGTACTGTTGGACGATGACAGGGTTACTTTTAGGCATGTGGAATATGATATGGAAAAGGCAGTGGCAGAGATAAGGGATAGTGAAGTGTACGCGCTGGCCAAAGGGTTTGCAGAGGATTGTATTTATGTGATGCGGAATGGGAGGTATGAGAAATAATACGTCATTGCGAGTGAGGCGAAGCAATGACGTATTTTGTGTATTATCACGAATCACACGTTGTGAAAAACACATGATAGCAGTCTTATTTTGTACACTTTTGCACTCGCATGCGCACATTTGTTTGTGTAATTGTGCCAATAAAAAAAGGACGCCAAAAACGTCCTTTCGTGTTTTTTACTACACTATTAACTCCCCATGCTCTTCGTCAACAAACACCAATGCACGCCAAACTTATCTACTAACATTCCGCACATATCCGCCCAAAACTCCTGCCCCAGTGGTTGGGTAACCTTTCCGCCCTCTGCCAGTTTATTAAACACATCTACCACTTCGTCTGCAGTGTCAAACATCACAGTAAACGTATGGTTATCTTCCGTTGGCGGCTTTTCGCAACCGTCTGTTAAGGCAACCACAGTACCAAAAATTTTGATTTCGGAATGCATAACAAAATCGGGTGGCATTTGCGCCGCAACCTCCGGCGGGGCGTCCTTTGCATATGCAATCACTTGAACCTCTGCACCTACAGCTTTTTTGTAAAACTCGATAACCTCGTTGCAGTTACCTGCAAAATGAATGGTTGGTATTAACATGTGTTTTTCTCCTTTCGCTTTTACGCGGGTTCTTTTTTTGTTGGTGAATTTCCACTTATCCTGTCTTGCCAATTATATCCCCGCGCGCCACACAAAGCAATAATTAACCACCCTATTTGTCACCAACAAACCTTACTTTACCACTTCTTTAATCGGCAACAACAAATCCAACTGTGTATCGTCCATATACGCGTCTTTGTGCATAAGGGTATAGTAATTTAATATTTCTTCAAAACAAGGTTGCCCCGCCGCTTCTTCGTATTTACTGCTTGCCCTAGCCCATTCTTGTAGCAAGCGCCAGTCTTGTTGAAAATTCCAATCCCTTAATACATGCGCGGCATACATTCCCCCGGCAAAAGTCTTTTTAACTAAAGGCGGCTTTACTTCCATATCATTCGGGATTGATACCCATGCCTCATATGCTGTCGGGGTTATATCAAGACTTGGTTTCGAGTCTGCTCTAGAGCAGTCGAAACCCATAGCGCGGGCATCAGGCTTCATTTTTAGCAGCCCCGTTTCCAATACAAATTTCTCTATCTTACTGGTAGCTTCTGGCCCCACGCCCCATTCAAATTGCCCACAAGCGTATGCCGCCGCTACGGTCATTGGCGGCAGGTAAATAATCCGCACGTCCTTGTCTTCTAGCTTGCTTAATGTTTCGTTGGCTTTGTTAAGGTCGTCCATAGCTTTTTCCTCCTGTATTATGTTTTTTGGAAAAGAAATGCCGTCTACAATGGCAAATACAGAGTTATCTCCTAAATAGTCAAGCTGCAGGTGCATATTTGCTTTCTCCTGCAATTCCCAAACAAGGCGGCCAAGTATAGATTTGATGGTTGATAAAGCGGTAACCTGCTCGTCCAGCTCGTTTATATTGCGCTCGAATATCTCAATGATATTTACTGCATCATTGTTGCCAAATATCTCACGAATTTGCTTAACAGGCACGCGCAGTTTGCGCAATATGATAATTTGCCTAAGCCGGCGCACGGTATCTTCGTCATAAACCCTGTACGCATAACCCTCCATGCGCCGGCTCTTGATTAAGCCAATTTGCTCGTAGTAGCGCAGCATACGGCTTGATACTCCAAGGTTTTTTGATACTGTGCCAACGGTCTGCATTTGATTCATTAGGTTTTCGCCTCCTTTTAATGCAATCATAAAGTATGACACGGTGTTCGTGTCAAGGGGATAATCAAAAAAGATTACTTGTTCTAACAAATGCCTTCTCTTCATATATATATCCCAACGATATTAAAGGGAGGGCCACTTCTTGAAGACATATATCGAAGAAAGGGCCGTAGAAGTCGCCAATTTTATTATTAATTCTAATGCAACAGTAAGGGAAACGGCAAAGAAATTTGGGATTAGCAAGTCTACTGTACATAAGGACGTAACAGAACGGCTAGTAAAAATCAACCCTAACCTGGCAGGTGAAGCGCGCCGCGTTTTGGAAGTAAACAAATCTGAACGGCACATTCGCGGTGGGTTGGCAACAAAGGAAAAATACTTGCACCAACATACGTTTGTAAAAAAATTCTAAAGAATATTGTGAGCCGGCGTTGCTGGCTCGCTTTTTTGTTGGTATAGTTATTTTTAGCACTAACGATAAAGGAGAACCACCATGATTATAGAAAAAATACATGATATCACTCTTAAATTTGAAACCCACAAAGCGTCATTTTCCCCAACAAGTATAGACAAAGGGACACTGGCAATGCTGCAAGTCGCCAATTTCCCAGAAAGCTTAACCAGTGAATCTAAGCTACTAGACCTTGGTTGCGGCTATGGTGTGGTTGGTATTTATGCTGCCAATTTTATGCCGCAACAAAATATCATAATGAGTGACAACAACAAAACCAGCATCGCACTCGCTGTAAAAAACGCTGCATTAAACGGCGCAAATGATATTAAAGTCATTTACAGCGACGGTTTTAATAATATAACCGATACTGGCTTTACAATTATCCTCTCCAACCCGCCATATCATGCAGATTTTTCTGTGCCCAAACATTTTATAGAAAAAGGTTTTAACAGGCTGGCAATTGGCGGCACAATGTACATGGTTACAAAGCGTTTGGATTGGTACAAAAATAAATTAGCCGCCATCTTTGGCGGGGTAAAAGTAGTGGAAATAGAAAACTATTTTATTTTTTGTGCCCAAAAACGTACAGCAAAATATGCGAACAAAAGTTAGAAAATAATTTTCACATATAATCATATTTTCCGTTGATATATATTTTTTTTGCTGTATACTTAGAAAATGTCATCGTATGGCGTTGTGGCAAAATATTTCAAAAAACGGAGGTTACACATTCTCATGGTAAGCGTACCCGAATACATGCGCAGTGCATTTGCTGCCAATGGGGTTTCCTTTGGCGACTTAGTGTTTGCAATGCACACAGATATGTCTATGGAGGGCAACTTTTCTGACGTATATGTAGCCGTAGACAAGCAAAATCTCTACATATTGTATGGGATAGAAGAAGTGGTAAAAACGGATGGCGCAAGCAGGCTAGTGCCACAATACACAACGCACGAGCTTGTGACACACAGCTTAGACAGCCTTGGCGAACTAGCCACCGAAACATTGCTATCCACCTGCCGTTTGACATCTGCCAAAGATGACGACAAGCGGCTTATTTTGCAGTTTTCGTTAGGGTATCAAACCTTTGCAGACCGATTGATTAAAGTTATCAACAATATAAAAGAAGAAAAAGACCCACTGGACGAAATAAAATCAGACGATATCCTTTTTTGTCCAAAATGTGGCACCCGCTATCCGGAACCGGAGCGCGCCCTTTGCCCAAAATGTACAGACAAAATTGGTATATTCTTTAGGTTGCTCGGTTTTTTCAAATACTATAAAGGTAAGGTTGCAGCGTGTTCCGTGGTTATGGCAGGTATTATTGCCTTGTCTATTATCGCGCCATATTTTAGTACGCGCATATTGTTTGACGAGGTGCTTACACTGGGCGACAACCCCAATTTATATCAGCGCGTTGGCTTTGTGGTGCTAATCATTTTGCTTATGCGCGTGTTTGGCATCGTCTTCCAAATGCTTAACCATCTTGTGCTGTCCAAAACTATGCCATGGATAATTTATGACCTACAACTGCGTATTTTTGAAGCAATGCAGCGGCTGTCGGTTTCGTTTTACACTTCCAAACGCACAGGCTCGCTTATGAACCGCGTAAGCCGTGATGCGCGTAATATATACTGGTTTTTTGTAGATGGGTTACCATATGTGCTTTTGCATGGCATCACCTTTATTGCCGTAGTGATAGTTATGTTTGTTATGGAATGGCGGCTCGCGCTTATTGCTGTAACAATCATACCGTTTGGCGGGCTTATGTTCCGCATACTTACACGTATTTTCCGCCGCTACCACCACAAGTTTTGGGTTATGAACTCGCAGCTAAACAACATGGTTTCGGACGCGGTCAACGGTCAGCGTGTTATTAAAGCTTTTGCGCGGGAAGACGAAGAATCGCAACGTTTTCGTGGCACAGGCGACAAGCAAGCCTCAGTAGAAATCGCTAGCTCAAACTTGGGTGCAACAGCGTTCCCGTTTATATGGTTGTTCCTATTTATAGGGCAAGTTGCTGTAACCGCTGTAGGCAGCATGATGATTATAGACCCAGATAGCGACTTTACTTTCGGTACATTGCTAGCGTTCTGGGCGTTTATTAGTATGCTAATGAACCCACTGCACTTCTTGTCTACGGTTAGTAACTGGTGGGCGCGCTGTGTAGACGCGGCGCAACGCGTTTTTGAAGTTATCGACGCAAAGTCCGATATAGAAGAACCCGAAAATCCAGTAGTATTGGATGATTTTAAAGGCGAAATTACGGTTAAAAACGCATGGTTCCAATACGAGCCGGCAAAACCAATCCTAAAAGGTATGGATTTACATGTACCCGCGGGGCAAACCCTTGGGCTTGTTGGTAAAACAGGCGCAGGTAAAACCACACTTGCTAATCTTATTGCCCGCCTATACGACCCTACCGAGGGCGAAATCTTTGTAGACGGCGTTAATGTAAAGGAAATGAGTCTACACCAATTACGCACCAGTATTGGTATTGTATCGCAAGAGATTTACCTATTTATTGGCAGCATTGCCGACAATATCCGCTATGCGCGGCCAGATGCTTCTATAGAAGAAGTAATATGGGCAGCAAAAATGGCATCGGCTCACGACTTTATTGCAAAATTGCCAGACGGTTACGAAACACGCGTGGGCGCGGGTGGGCAGGATCTTTCGGGCGGGGAACGGCAGCGTCTTTCTATCGCACGCACAATAATCCAAAACCCCAAAATTCTTATACTAGACGAAGCAACAGCCGCCATGGATACCGAAACCGAGGGTAAAATCCAAGACGCGCTTAATAAGCTACAAAGCAACCGTACCACAATTGCGATTGCGCACCGTCTTTCTACTTTAAAAGATGCCCAGCGGCTTGCGGTAATTAACGACGGCAAAGTAGTAGAAAACGGCACACACGAAGAACTGATGAAACTGAAAGGCGAATACCACAAACTCTACACTATTCAAATGGAAGGCCTCAAAGTTATCAGCATGGATTAGGAAAGGGGATTTAACAAACAGTGGACACAATTAAAATGGACTTGGGAATAATGGACGTGGCAGAAACAAAATTTTATGTAACCGAGGGTGGCTTCATTGGGCTTCATTACAAGGGCGAAGACCATAAACACATCACACTACGGCGCACCATGCCGTTGCAACTGCCAATGGAGTACATTTCTATTGCCGATACCGACAACAATGAAATTGGCATTCTAAAGGCCGTTGCAGACCTACCGCAGGATCAACAGAAAATGGTAATTAGCGAACTTGACACGCGCTACTACTCACCAGAGGTGCTGGAGGTTGCGTCCGTTCAAGACAAGCTGGGTTATGTATATATGGAAATGCGGCTTATAAACAAAGTTGGTAAGGAATATACAAAAAATTGCGCAGTAAAAGATGTAAGCCGCAATATCCGTATGCTTTCCAGCACCAGCGTAATTATCTTTGACGTAGACGGCAACCGCTATGTTATTCCCGACGTAAGGAAATTAAACCGCCAAAGTATGCGCAAGTTGGACGCATATTTGTTTTAATACAAAGGGGTAGACATGAAACAGTTTATTTTCGATTACGACCTTGGGCTGGACATGACCCATTCTTCCGGCACGCTTACATTCGCAGAGGATGGAACTATCACCAGCACAGAAAATGGGCAAGTGCTTTTTACCATGCCTGCAAAGGGTATAAAAGAAGCACTGGTTAAAGCGGGCGTTGGCTGTGGGCTGTTGTATGCAAAATACGAGGACGCACCCGATCGTTTGCTTTGCCGTTTTACCATGGGTGGCTTAAAACAAGCAGGCGAATTCTGTAAAATTGTCAACTTTTATAATTTGCAGGGCGTCGCATATATACCAGACGCACCGGAAAAACGCATATGCGAAAAGTGCAAACGCCCCATGGTAGCAGAACTTAACGTTTGCGTTTTTTGCTACAGCAAGCTTACGGTTATGAAACGGGCAATGGGCTTCTTTAAGCCGTTTGCAAAACCTATTTTGGGGTCGCAACTTATTGCATTGCTTGCCCATATTGCGTTTTTGTCGTCGCCAATTTTTAATCGTATGTTAATAGACCGCCATCTAAACCCTCCTCATACCAGCTATGACTATTACGGTTACCCGATACCGGTACCACCAAGCGGTTACTTATCGCAAATTTTACTTATTTGCTTGGGTATGGTACTTGCCCGCGTTTTTGGCGAAATCATTTTTATACTTACGGCACGCAAGTTTAACCGCGCGGCAATAAGCCTTGGTAATAATATACGCTCTACAGCATATGAAAAGGTACAAACGCATTCGCTTACGTTGTTTGCCAAGCGCACCCCAGGAGATTTGATACGCCGCATTATGGACGATACAGGTAACATAAGCGACTTTGTAAACAGTATGGGCCGCTGGGTTATAGAAATGATTCTCATGTTCTTTATTGCGCTGGTTATTTTGCTGTGGTTAAACTGGCAACTCGCGCTTCTTATCTTAGTGCCCGTGCCTATTGTGCTAATTGCGTTTAACCTTTTCCACAACTTTATACGCGCAAGATTCGAGCGGGAATGGCGCAGGAGTTCTAAAGTAAACTCCATTTTACATGATATTATCAAGGGTATACGTACCGTAAAAGCATTTGGTAACGAAAAACGCGAAATAGAAAAATATAGCGAAGCAACTCACGACCTTGCCACAATGTCTTCTAAAAACGAGGCATTGTGGGGTGTAATGTTCCCACCGCTAACATTCCTTATTGGCACGGGCGAATTTTTGGTGCTGTTTATAGGCGGTTGGATGGTTATTAACGGTACAATGACCGTGGGTGCGCTGGTTCAGTTTAATATGTACCTTTGGGCAATTTATGGGCCGTTGCGCTGGCTGGTTGGCTTGCCACGCTGGCTTGCAAACACAACAACCAGTATGGTAAAGGTTTTTGAACTTTTGGACGAAGAGAGTGAAATCACCACTGTTGGCACACCTCAAAACGTACCGATTGCAGGCGAAGTAAACTTTGACAGCGTGTACTTTGGATACAAATCTTACGAGCCGGTACTAAAGGGCGTTAGCTTAGAAATTAAACCGGGCGAAATGATTGGGCTTGTTGGTAAGTCTGGCGTGGGTAAGTCTACACTTATTAACCTTGCTATGCGCCTGTACGACCCCAATAGCGGCAAAATTAAAATTAACGACACAGACCTACGCGCTATGGAAACTGACCATTTGCACGAAAATATGGGCGTAGTGTTCCAAGATAGTTTCCTTTTTGCGGGTACGTTCTTGGAAAATATCGCATATGGCAAGCCAGGTGCTACGGTGGAAGAAGTTATTGCCGCCGCCAAAGCCGCAGAGGCACACGACTTTATTGTCAAAACCCCAGATGGCTACAACACGCAAGTTGGCGAGGGCGGGCAGTCGCTTTCAGGTGGCGAACGCCAGCGTATTTCTATCGCGCGGGCGGTTATCAAAAACCCGGAAATTCTTATATTGGACGAGGCAACAAGTTCCTTGGACGTGGAAACGGAATCGTTGATACAGGAAAGCCTAAACCGCATTACAAAAGGACGCACAACAATTGCCATTGCCCACCGCCTGTCTACGCTGCGTAATGCAGACCGCCTGGTTGTATTAAAAGAGGGCGGCATTGCCGAAGTTGGCACACATGCGGAACTGTTAAAACAAAAAGGTATTTATTACGACCTTGTTATGGCGCAACGCCAAAATAGTAGAAAAGCAGAGCCAGCGACATGACAAATAGAATAAACAAAATAAATTACTACCTTGATATCGCACAGGTAGTGGCTGGACGCAGCACTTGCTTGCGCCGTAAATATGGCGCGATTATTGTTAAAAACGATGTTGTTATTGCCACTGGCTACAATGGCGCGCCGCGTGGCAGACAAAATTGCAGCGACATGGGATATTGCCTGCGCGAGCAAATGAATATCCCGCGTGGTGAACGGTACGAAATGTGCCGCGCCGTACATTCTGAAGCAAATGCTTTAATTTCTGCATCGCGTGAGCAAATGATTGGCGCAACAATGTACCAAGCTTGCCTAAACGCTATAACTGGCGAACTAGAAAATATCGACTCTTGTCAAATGTGCAAAAGGCTTATCATTAACGCAGGTATAGAGGCGGTAATATACCGCACAACACCAACCGAGTACCGCGTTGCAGAAGTTACAGGCTGGATAACCAACGACGATAGCCTGGGGAAAATTGGGTATTAGTACTAAACCCTCCACGCTTGAATAAAGCAGAATTTTGTGATATTATGCCCGTACCTAAAAGGGAGTAGCGGGTGGTATAACCATTTGCCGTATTCGTCATCACGGTCTGTTGACCCGGGTACGGCACATCTTATAGATGGCGCAAGACTTTTGGCTAATTGCCAATTGTCTTGCGCTTTTTTTGGGAAAGATATAAATGGCTGACACATTTAAAGGCTAGATTCCGGGTCAAGCCCGGAATGACGAAGCATCGTTCGTATTAACACAATAAGGAGTTGTACAAATGACTGTTTTCACATGGCTATGGCTAATTGCAGGGTTTATTTTGCTTATCAAGGGAGCCGATGTTTTTGTTGATGCAAGCGTAAACATTGCCAAACGGCTAAAAATACCCAACGTGGTCATTGGGCTAACAATAGTGGCAATAGGCACAAGCGCACCGGAAGCGGTTATAAGCGTGTCGGCGGCTATTGGCGGGTCTAGTGACATGACTGTTGGAAACATTGTAGGATCAAATATTTTTAATGTGATGTTTATTTTAGGTTTATGCGCGTTAATTAAACCGATGTATGTCAAGTTGAAAGATATAGCGCGAGATTATTTGATTGGGGTTGGCGCGGCAGTTTTAGTCATTGCCATGATGATTATATTTACCGATGTAATCCCGCGCTTTGCAAGTGGGATTATGCTGGCTCTTTTTGCCGTGTATATCATTTTTGTTGTGAGACAAGCATTAAAAAATAGAGAAACACAGGCAACCTGCCACGGGGCAGACAAACCAGTTCCGCTTGTAAAAAATATATGCGTTGCATTGCTTGGGGTAGTTGTTATTGTAATTGGCGGGCAGCTTACCGTAACAAATGCGGTAACCATTGCGCTGGATTTAGGTATGACAGAGCGTATGGTAGGCTTGACTATTTTAGCCGTTGGCACCGCATTACCAGAACTTGTCACTTCGTTAATGGCTTGCAAAAAGGGCGAAATGGACATGGCCATTGGTAATATTGTGGGGTCAAGCATCTTTAATATTTTATTTATACTTGGTATAAGCGGGGTTATATTACCGTTGGCGATAACCGACAATTTGATTTTTGATTTTGCATTTTTGGTGGCGGGCAGTTTTGCATTTTTGATTTTTGTTTGCACAGGCAAAAAAGTAAACCGGGTTGAGGGGCTTTTGCTGGTTGCGGCGTATATAGGGTATATGATTTTTATTTCGATAGGGTAAATATTGTGACGGCAAATTTTGCAGGCAATGACCAATTTTAAAACATTGGTCATTGCCTGTTTTTTATAGCAAAAATTACCAGCATTTTGTGTATTGCACATGAGGGTTTTTGTGTTATAATGCTGACAGGTGAGATTTTATACGGGAAGAAAGGGACTATATGATGAGCTTTTTTGGTGTTGTAGCTGTGTTTAATATAATTTTTAGGCCGTTTGGTGGCGATGGTGAAAGACCTGGAGATTTTGGCGATGATTAAAAAAATATAGAGTCCACCAAATATGGTGGGCTTTGAGTACTTATTAACAAGAAGGGGGCAGCATTATGCGTTTCTTCAATTTTGCGGCTGTGTTTAATATAATTTTTAGGCCGTTTGGTTGCGACCTTGCCGGGCCTGGAGATTTTGAAGATGATTAAAAAATATGAAGTCCACCAAATGTGGTGGGCTTTGTTGTCTTGGAAAGGAGCTTATGTAAATGAAGAATGTTGATATCAAAGAAATGTTGCTTAACGAATATTTCCAATTGAAAATTCGTAATCACGAGGATGCCGAAAAATTTATCGGCAGATTGGAAATATATATTGCTAAAGAACCAGACGCTGGATTGTCACTTGTTTTGTTGATTCTAAAAACTATTAAATCTAATAATGACCAACGAAGCTTCTTAGCTCGTTGCGATGTTGCTGCTCCTATTTTTGAACAATTGGAGCATACCCAGGAATGGAGGTACCTTCAATTACATGTGCTATCTCAAGTAATTGCTAATCACACCGATTTCGAAAAAGTGCACTGGTTCTTTCAAAAAGCCATTGATACCATAAATGAGAAATATGCAGAAGAGGTTAAGTTCAAGGGTATCCATACTTCGCTGCGTTATAACCTTACAGTGCGGATATTGCGCGCAAGATATATCGACCCTGATGTAAGCTTAAAGAAATTGCGACCTCTATTTAGGCGATGTTATGACCATGTTATGGAAGTATGCGTGCGTAAGAACTTGCCGCTACAACATACACTACAGGTTTTACGTGGTGTTTTTGAAAACAAGCTAGAACTTATCACAGAAGGGCTGCTGAAGCTTAAAGAACTTGGCGACACAAGGTTATACAAAAACACGAAGCACGAAATCGTCGAATACCTCTATTACATGGAAGACATAGGCACCAACCAGGAGCTGCTGGATTTTTTAACCGGCTACCAAATACGCGAACGGCGCATGGAATTGGGCGTAGACGCCTTTACCCTTGCAATGTCCATGGACATGGAGGAAGACGAGTTAAAAGCCATAGAGCGCGGCGAGGCAACTGCTTCCATAGGGCTGCTAATGAAAATTTCGCGGCGGCTTGGCGTTAGCCTAAATTACTTTAAAAGACCACGGAAGCAAACATAAAGATATTATCGGCATATGTAAAAAGCGTTTGGCAACGTAGGAGCCTCCCCCAACGTCCAAACGCTTTTTTATTATGCTTTATTACAGCATTTACAGCACTTGCGCCATACCCACAGTGCAAGCAGCCCTGCACTTACAATGCCACAGACTATGCTTACTTTTTTCCAAAACTTTGGCCCGGGTTGCAACGAAAATATTCCCTTATCTAGGTCTATTGTGCAGTACCAGCCCGCAACATGTTGGTAATGGTCGGACTGTCTAAACTCTGCCACGCTGTTAAATTCGCGAAGCGCAAGAATAGCAGCAACAATTTTGCCAACAACAGGGATATTGGCACCTTGTGCAATTTCGTCTTTAAAAGTATCAATCTGTTCAAACAACCTTGCTTCGTCTTCTGTACCTTCAATCGTGTCCAAGTATTCTGAAAATAACATGGTATAGCCTCCTAAATTTAATTTGTAGGAAGATTATACCACAACGGTGGAAACGAATACCACTAGAGCTTAAAAAAATCACAGCAGGGATAAAGACATTATATACGCACGGGAGAAATTTCGCGATATTTGCAAACAATTACAATACCAATAACCATAAATACTATACTAACAATCTGATTTAAGGACAGCACCTGCCCGATATTGCTCATTCTTAAAAAATCTAAAGCAAATTTGCCAAAGCCGCATAAGACAAAACTAAAACCCAATATTTTTAAATTAAATTTTTGTTTAAAGCTTTTGACAGCCATATAAATAAAGATTAGTGTAAAAACAATAGTTTCTACCAATTGCACCGGAAACAAATAAGTGTTAGCAGGTGCTACGGCGGGATATCGATACATAACACTACCCAAACCAGCATATTCAATACCATGGCAGCAGCCTACCAAGAAACATCCAATTTTTCCGATTGCATACATTAGCGGTATCGACGGCATAAAAATAAATAGCATATCTTTTACGGGTTTTTTAAATTGTACGCTAAAAATTATTAGACACACAATCGCACCAATGACTCCTCCATATGCCGAAAGCCCCAAGTTCGATAAATCAACACCTTCAAACAACATACGGAATGTACTCAAACCGTGCTTTGCAAATAATGTGAATATAATAGCGCCCCAAATTATGCCTATGTTTTCGTAAACAATAGCACCTATAATCTCATTTTTATGAAATTGATAGCTTTTACACATCAGAGAAACAATGATAATGTTTGCCACCAGTGATAATAGTATCATTATAGCGTAAAGAGGTATATGTGTATCAAACATGTATTTTCACTCTTTCGTTAGTTACAACTGTCTACTTCCCCACATGTAAGATATTGTATAGCACAAGAAGCTAAAGACATTACCGCGTATGATACAACAGCTGTAATGATATACAACACAATCGACCCTGCAATAGCGGCTATAGAAAACCAAAATAGCAACTTAATTGCCACACTTTCAGGATAAGAAACAAAGCCAATTACTATCGTAATAAAAGCTATAAACAGCAATAATGCTGAGAAGAATGTGAACGACATGATCACGGATTCTCCAGCAATCATTTTGTATAAAACAAAAACAACCAAACAAGATACATACACAATTATGTACATTTTTGAGCCCTCAATTTTATTGCCTTTGGAATTGGCAGGCTTCTCTATTGCATTAATTTGTGTACCATCCGGGTTAAAATATGTATTGCATTCCGAACAATGGCTTAAACTGTCGGGATACGCACCTTTATCTAACAGGCCACCACATTTAATGCAAGCTTGCATGTGCATGTTCCTTTTTATCAAAATTTGCTATTTAAATAGTCTAGCATCTTTCCATGCAAATGACAAATACCATCATAGTACGCAGATACCCTTGAATAAACATCGAAAAAAAGCTGCCCCCTATTCACAGGAAGCAGCTTCTTTCTTACATATCCTATATATCCGTATCCACATGCACATTGCCATCGTCAACCATTACCCAGCCAGAAAGTATCTCGTGAAAAAATTCCCACGGCACAAACATTACGCCGTCGATAGTCCTTGGGGCAGATGTGAGTTCTATTGCGGCTTCGCGCCCACGTGCAAAACTGTTGATGCCCTCTGTTACCATGATACCCGGTGCAATAATCACTTCTTCACCCTCATCTACTACTGTATAGCCCATGGCCTCTGCAATAGCAACCAGCGGCAACATGATAGTGCCAACCTCGCCATCTGCAAATGGTGTGGCAGCTTCAATGGCTTCGCCGTTTACATAAATTTGTACGGTTTCCGGGTCAAACATGCTTGCCCAAAACGCCTCGATATCTTCCGGCGAAAGAAGTGCAGGCCCGCTTTCGATACCAATATCTCCAAGCGGTGAATAAATATCCTCGTATGCATTACCTGCCGCGATATTGTTGTAGTCGTCGTCGGTACATGCGGTGGATAGTGCCAATAGCCCGGCCACACCCAACATTGCTGCAATCTTAAAAATTTTTTTCATTTTATTTTCCTCCGTAAAATTTTTTCTACAAAGACTTAAACGCAGTTTTACGGATAAAGTTCCATTCGTAATAGATTTTCTACAGCCCTATCATTTCCATTAAAAATCGCGCATTGGTGGTTTGGGATTGCCCTGTTCGCAATGTATAATCGAAATAAATTTTCCCATTTTTATAATGTTCCGAAAAGTTTAGGTTCAAAATCCTGCTGTGAATATCTGCCAGTTTACATAGTTCCAAGTCGTGGGTAGACACCATGCCAACCGCGCCCATGGCTTCCAATTTTGTAATCACTGCGTCTGCACCCGCCAAGCGGTCTACAGAATTTGTACCCTTGAAAATTTCATCTATCAAAAATATTGTGCGTTCCTCCACCGTGTCTAAAATCAGCTTTATGCGCGTAAGTTCTGCATAAAAGGTAGAAACACCTTGGTTTAAATCGTCTGCAATACGCATAGATGTCACGATATTAAAAAGCGAGCATGTCATTTTGGTTGCGCAAACAAAACTGCCTGTACGCGCCAGTAGCAAATTGACGCCAACCGTACGCATAAAAGTAGTCTTGCCAGACATATTAGATCCACTAATGATAAAAATATTGCCGTTAAAATTTACATCGTTACACACGCGCTTGCCGTTGGCAAGCAATGGGTGCCCAATGCCCTCTGCTGCAAATCCCCCGGGTGTTGCCACTAATTGCGGCAAACACACACCCTCGCACACATTTGGCAAGTGGGAAAACGCCGCCAAGCTTTCAAACTCGCCAATAGCGGCAAACCACTCGCTGCACATGTGCGCATACTTTATTTTCCAACGCTCCAGCAACAGCGCGGCATGGATATTCCACAACAGCAACCAGTCCAGCACAAAATATATCACCGGGTTTGCAATAAAGTTTAACCTGTTGCTTATTTTCTCGAGCGCCTGCACCGCTTCGGCGGCAACAGCAAGCTGCTGTTTTATTTGGTTTAATTTATCGCAGGCAAATTCCCGGCCTTTAATTGTGTTTATAACCTGCACGTATTTACCCAGTTTGTGTTTGCCAACGGGTTTTAAATATTCCCAGGCGTTGCCGCCTACAATTTTACCCAATGCAACCTGTAAAACCAGCACAGCAAGCCCTGCCGCAATAACGCCCTGCATCTGAAATATCAACCCTGCAAGTAAAAGTACCACGGTAACCACAGGTATGTAGCAAAGCGTAAACCGCCAAAACTGCGAACGCAAAAAAGGCTGATGGTTTGCGAGGTTTGTAACATCGGGCTGGTTTTTACCAATTTGCATGAGGTAATATTCCATGTTGTTTGTAAAATTTATGTCTGTACTCAGTTCTTCAATGGCTGCTTGCCGCTGTGTTATTTCTTCTGCCGAATACCGCGGTTGCAATAAATCGCCCGCAAACGCCTGCCTGCCATGCCATGTATGGGTGGTATTTAAAAATTGGAAAACGGATTTTGCGCCCACAATATCTAAGTCGTTGGCGTAGTGGTGGCTAGAGTCAATAAACTCGCGCCCGGCATCGTCAAAGCTTGCCCAGTTGCCGTTAATACGGTCTAGGTGGCGGTTGCAAATAAGCACAATACCTTGGGCGTATTGGATTGTGGTATCTAACCTATAGTGCCACACCCACAGCCACACGCACATGCCAAATAGAATTACTGTAGCTGCAACTGCCGCCGGCGCAAACCCACTGGCAAACAAAATAACACAACTCACAAGCAAAAATAAAAACGCCAAAAGCTTGGCGTAACCAAGCCTGTTGGACGTTTTACTGTTTGTTGCAATTTCTGCTTCGTATTTCTTAATAACCGCTAGATATTTTGTTTCCATAAAAGTTCCCCACCCTATTCGTTATAAAAAACTTGATTCACCACGCCGGGCAGGTTTTGCGCGTCCGGCACAAACCACGACACGCCATTTATATATTCTGCAGTGCCTGGCAGTGTAAAAACGGAAATATTGCCGCCGCGCCCCATATACGGCATAAATTTGGCAATATCGGCGATAGCTGCATTTGTGCGTACATCGCTAAGGATGGTTGCTGCCAAAGTGAGCGGGGCGTTCATAATCGCTTCACGGGTAAAAGCCTGTTGCACAAGCTGCTGCATAAATTCCATTTGCATATTGTTGCGCGCCAAATCCCCTGTCGGGAACCCACGGAAACGAATGACACCCTCTGCCATCACACCGTCCAGGTGCTGCAAACCCTGTGGAATATCTATAAACAACCCTTGATAAGGATCCTCGTATTTAAAATGGCGCGGGATATACATAGTTACACCACCAATGGCATCTACAATACGCCTAAATGCCGCCAGTTCTACTTCTATATAATAATGAAATTGTACGCCCAGCATCTCGCCAAGTTGCGCCTGCAAATAGTGCATACCATAATTGCGCCCACCAAAAGCACGCACGGCGTTAAGTTTCAAAACCTCTGGGGGGCGTAACCCATCTGTGCGCATTTGCTCTAGCCTATGCTGTGGGATATGGGTATACATATCCCGCGGGATAGACATAAGATGAATGTCGCCTGTGTCGCGGTAGAATGTACCTGCCATAATTGCGTCTGCAAGCAGATTATTGTCCAGCCCAACAAAAAGAAAGTTTGTCCTGACAGGTGGACGCAAAAAAGTGCCATCATGTGTTTCTGTTTGAACATGTGACGGTTGTCGTGTGATAGTTTGGGGTTCTGCGTGGTTTGCTTCGGCAGCGTACTGCGGGTCAAAAGACGGCGGCAGATATGTGTCGTTGTTATAAGCAAGTGCTACTGCAACTACCGCAGTAGCGGCTACCAAGTATACCCCTGCAATAGAAAATGCAATGACAAAAAATTTTTTTGGCATTTTACGCATAAAACAATACCATCCCATTCTAAAATGGGATAGGCACTAAAGCACGGTATATCCCATTTCTTGCAATTCGTTTTTAATTGTTGCCAGTGTTATAACGGCTGGGTCAAATTCAATTTCTACTGTTTTGTTTGGTGCAGATGCAGCTACGCTATGCGCACCCAAATCCATAAGCTCATTTACAATAGCTTTCTCACAATGTGAGCAACTCATTCCTTGCACCTGCAATGTAATTTTTTCCATACTGTGTTGCAACTCCTTTATTATTATTTGCGAGGATATCGCGGTTTATGATATATTTACTCTGATATAATCCTAGGACTTTTTCTTAGAAAAAGCAAGGATAAACTAAGGAGGAATTTATGTGAAGCAACGTAGGTTGCGTGTGGGTATATTAACCAGCGGCGGCGATGCCCCGGGTATGAACGCGGTTATCCGCGCGGTTGTAAGGTCTGCAATACATTTTAATATGAGGGTATATGGCATAAAAGCGGGATATGAGGGTTTGTTTCGCGCAGATGTAAACGAAATGTCCAGCGACGATGTCTCTGATATTATCCATCGCGGCGGCACGATTTTGCGCACCGCGCGCTGTTTGGAAATGATATCCGACCACGGGCAGGAGCGCGCGGCAGAGGTTATAAAAGTTATGCAGCTGGACGCGCTAATTGTGGTGGGCGGCGACGGCTCGTTCAAAGGTGCATTAGCACTTTCTAAGCTGGGTGTCAATGTCATTTGCATACCTGCAACTATCGACCTAGACATGGATTGTACAGAATACACAATTGGCTTTGACACGGCAGTAAATACTGCGGCAGCGGCAATCACATGTATCCGCGATACGTCTAGCAGCCACGAGCGTTGCAGCGTTGTAGAAGTGATGGGGCGTAACGCCGGGTATTTGTCACTGTGGTGCGGTATTGCAACAGGCGCGGAAGAAGTTATAATTCCAGAAAACCCGGTAAACACCACTGCCGTGATGGAGCAAATTATGGCAAACCGCTCTAAGGGCAAGCGTCACCATTTGGTGGTTGTGGCAGAGGGCGTTGGTGGCAGTGCCGCCATGGCAGAGGAAATCGAGCGTGTGCTTGATATCGAAACACGTGCCACGGTACTTGGGCATATGCAGCGCGGCGGCACCCCGTCTGCGCTGGACAGAATGCATGCAAGTGTCATGGGTTTTATGGCGGTGCAAGCCATAAAAGATGGTAATGTAAACAAGGTTGTAGTTTATAATAGCGGCAAGCACGAACTTTTGGACTTGCAAGAATCCCTGGCAATGCGGAAAGCATATTCGCCGGATATGTACGAAATCACAAAGATATTAGCCATATAGGAGGAATTTATAATGCGTAAAACAAAAATTCTTGCAACTTTAGGTCCGGCTTGCAACTCTGTAGACGCCATCAAAGAAATGATCAAAAATGGCTTAAACGCCGCGCGTATCAACTGCTCGCATAGCATGGGCGAGGAACGCCTTGCTACAGTGAATATGCTAAAAGAAGCCCGCGAAGCAATGGGCAAACCCGTTGCCTTACTACTTGACACCAAAGGCCCAGAAATACGCACCAAAACATTCAAAAAGGATAAAGTTCACCTTGAACAAGGTGCGGAGTTTACACTAACTACCCGCGATATTGTTGGTGACGAAACCTGTGTTGCCGTAACTTATGAAGATTTACACAAGGATTTAAAAATTGGAAGCCGCGTACTTTTTGACGACGGCCTAATCGAAATGCGCGTGACTGCCATAAACGGGCAAGACGTAAAATGCGTGCTTGTAAACTCTGGGGTGCTGGGCAACCGCAAAAGTGTAAACCTGCCGGACGTTGTTGTAAACTTGCCATACATGACCCCACAGGACGAAGCCGATATTATTTTTAGTATAAAAGAAGGTTTCGATTATATTGCCGCGTCATTTGTACGTTCTGCCAAGGATATCTTGACAATACGCAAAATATTAGAGCAGCACGGTGGCGAGCATATTCATATTATTGCAAAAATAGAGTCACGCGATGGTGTAAACAATTTGCAAAGCATATTGGAAGTTGCCGACGGCATTATGGTTGCCCGCGGCGACCTGGGTGTAGAAATTGACCCAGAAGAAGTGCCGGTTGTGCAAAAAAACATGATTAAAACCTGTAATATCGCGGGCAAGTTAGTTGTTACCGCAACACATATGTTGGAATCTATGATTAGCAACCCGCGCCCAACACGTGCAGAAGCCAATGACGTCGCTAACGCCATTTTTGATGGCACAGATGTAATTATGCTTTCTGGCGAAACAGCATATGGCCAATACCCTGTAGAAGCGATTTCTATGATGCACCGCATCGCTTGTAAGGCAGAAGAAATTTTTGATTACTCCAGATATAACGATATGTACAACAACGTGAATAAAAACATCACAAACACCATGAGCCACTCTGGCGTAATGGCGGCGACAGATTTGGGCGCAAGTTGTATTGTTACAATTACAGACTCCGGTTTTGCGGCACGCATGGTATCGCGTTCACGGCCAAGCTGCCCGCTACTTGCCGTTACAAACAACCCACGGGTGTGCCGTCAGTTAAACCTAACCTGGGGATGCTTACCCGTAACTTCTGAAAAACAATTTCATGGCGACAGCGAAGTTTTTGACATTGCAGAAGACATGGCGATACGCACAGGGCTTGTTAAAGATGGTGACATTATGGTTGCACTTGCTGGCGTACCAGTTGGTGTTGCAGGCACCACCAACACAATACGCGTACGCACGGTTGGTAATGTGCTGGTAAAGGGTAACGGCAATAAGCGCGGTGTTGTGCGCGGTATTGCACGCGTATTTTCGCAACAGGCTAATGATGATCGCCTATCATTCGAGAGCGGTGACATTATCGTTTGCACGCAAACAGACGATACAATGCTGCCATATTTACGCAAAGCAGGCGGCCTTGTTGTAGGTACATGGGAAAACATCGACCTTGGCCATGCAGAAACAGTTGCAAAAGCACTGGAATTGCCAATGCTGCGCGCAACAGTGCGCCCGACAGATTTTATTAAACCGGGCAACCCAATTACCCTAGACACCGACGAAGGGCTTGTAATAAACGGTTATGGCCGTATAGAGGAAAATTAGTAATGATAAAATTCCCACCGCTAAAACATGCCGGAATTATGCCAAACTACGAATGTAGTGCCGCGTGCAGGCATTGCCTTTATGCATGTTCGCCAACAAGAAGTGTAGGCTATATGCAAGAAAGCGTTATGGACGAAGCCTTGGGGCTACTGCGTGAGGGCGGTTGCCGTAGCGTGCATATCGGCGGCGGTGAGCCTTTTCTCCACTTTGATGGGCTGCTTACGCTGGTTGCAAAAGCGGCTAAGGCTGGAATTGCTATAGATTATATCGAAACAAACGCAAGCTGGGCCACGGATGACAACACCGTGGCCCGGTATTTATCTGCGTTACGCAACGTTGGCGTAGATACGCTTTGCATTTCTGTAGACCCGTATCATGCGGAATATGTACCATATGCATACCCGCTACGGCTGGCTAAGGCTTGTCAACATTCCGGCTTCGGTCACTTTTTGTGGCAGGAGTGTTTTTTGCGTATGCTAAAAAATGTTGACCCCAGCACCGCAAACAGCAGGGCAACTTTGGAATCAAAAATTGGCAAGGATTATATATTGGACACTGCCGTCGCCTATGGGTTAAAAATTGGCGGCCGCGCAATTAACATTCAGCTAGAATACATGCCGCGCAAACCTGTTGCGGAACTGCTTGCCCCGGCACATGGTAAAAGATGCGACGGGCTAACGCAGACGGGGCATTTTCATGTAGATATGTGTAACCGGTTTATTCCACAGGGGTGTACAGGGTTTGTTATTCCAATGGAAGCAGTGGTACGCGGCGTGCCGAATGGCAAATATCCTGTTTTTGAAGCGTCGCTTAGCGGCGGTACGGTTGCGCTATATGCAATCGCGCAAGCAAATGGTTTTGTTGCGGACGAAGCTGGTTATGCTACAAGATGCGCATTCTGCTTTTTTATGCGCAAGTTTTTGAGCAAAATAGGCAAGTTTGCGGAACTGGACGCAGAACATTATCAAGAGTCGCTTGCGTATTATGGCTGAAGAGAGAGATGCTGCAATACTTAAAGCACTGGGCACAGTTGTTACCGTTACAATTGACCGCCCGTTAGGTACATCTCACCCCAAGCATCCCAGCATTGTTTACCCCATTAACTATGGTTATATCCATGGCGTACTTGCCCCCGACGGTGACTGGCAAGACGCGTATGTATTAGGCGGTTACTTAGATGAAAAAATTGAAGCAATGGTGCATTTCCAAGAGCAGTTTTTTGATAGTAAGATTTATATGAATATTAAATATTGCGGGAGGTAACTTATGAACCATTCCGAAAATTTACAAACCATTATCCAAAACCAGCAACAGCAATTAGCAGAGTTAAAAACGCTTGCATCATCTTTACAAACAGAAGGGTTGGTTGCTACCAACTTACAACTAAGCAAACAGGTGGACGCTTTAACTACATCCTGCGCCGAGTTTGAGCTTGAGCTAAAATTGCAACGCGACAAAAACCGTATCCTACAAAGCACATTGGACGAGCAATTGTTTAACGAACGCGCAAGCATTATTTCAGACACTCGCGAGAGGTTAGCGTTTTATTTTAATACCGAAAAACGGCACGCGATAAATCAGATATCCGCTATGGAGAGCAAGTACAAAACCGTATTGGATTCTATGCGGCAGCATTCCCATAGCGAACTTGCGCAAGAAGAGGTTGCGTTACGGATAAAAGTACAAGATACAATTGAATATTTTAACAATACAATGGCACGCTTACGGGCAGAGCAGGAAAAACATCACCGCCAGAATATCGAAGAGATGTATAAGGATACAACGGACTTGAACGAAGGGCCGTTGCCATCTGCCCTTGCCCTGCGTGAACGTGTAAAAATTTTTAATATGGAAATGCGAATCGGTTCTACTGTCACAAGTATCATTGGCGTATTGCTGGTGCTTATTGGCGTTGTTGTAGGTGTGCTGCATCCAGGTTTACCACCAGAACTTAGGGGTGCCATTGCCTATGCCTTGGGGGTATTGTTTTTGGCTGGTGGCGAATTTTTGCACCGCCGTCATGCCGTAGCGACGTTCTTTTTAGGGATAACCGCCGGTGGTGTTTCAATTTTATTTGCCTCTACAGCACTCGCGTATTTTGAACTTGGCATAATATCTGTGCCGGTTGCACTTGTGCTTTGCGTGCTTACAAGCGCGGTGGCGTTTACTTTGGCGTTACGATATTCGTCCAAGGTTATTGCTTGTTTTGCGCTAATTGGTGGATACATGCCAATCATCGCGCTTTCTGGCGAGTCTTACACAGGTATGGTTGCAACGGTGGTTGTATATTTTGTGCTTTTGACAGTATGGGCTCTTGTTTTAGCAATATACAAAAAATGGCCTGTGGTTACAGGCATAAGTTTTGTGCTGGGTTTCTTGAGTGCATCATACATTATTTTTGAATTTAACCCGCCAATTGCGCTTGGGTTGTTTTATTTGGTGGCGTTGTTTCTTTCCTATTTGGGTATGATTTTGATATACCCGCTTGTGCGCAAAAAGGAAACAACCACCGCCCTATCGATATTTGATATTGTTATTTTGGCAGCGAATACAATTATCAGTTGCATTATGATTTTTGCCACACTAGACAGCTACTTTAACCCATTTGCACACCATGGGCTTGTTGCGATAGGTTTCTTTGCTGTATATTTTGCCGGAGCAAAAATTACAGATAAAGTCTTTGTAAACGACCGCCGTGCCGCCAGAATTTTTTATATTACGGCATTTGTATTTTCTATTTTAATTGTGCCAATGCAGTTTGGCGCAAACTGGCTATTCATTGGATGGTTTACACAGGCTGTAGCATTGGTAGTTTACGGTGTGCTAAAAAATTTCAAGGGCTATACCATTACAGGATGGATTGCACTAGCACTCTCCATGTTCCCATTTTTTGTTGAACTAGGCGTTTCTGACAGACCAACCCAAGTTCTATTTTATTACACTATTGTAACTGTGGGTTTTATTGCAATTGTGGCAGCATATCTTTATGCAAAACGCAACGACCTTTTATACTACAGTACCAAAAATGGCCATACAATAATGTTTTTCAGGTATTTTGTAGTTGTACAAACCGCTATTTATGTAATGTTTGCAACCCATCGGCTTTATACAATAGGTATGGAAGCATGGGAATGGCCTGTAGCCCCGGCACGTGCGATCTTGATTGTGATGGCGGTATGGCTGTATGCCCTTGGTGCCAAGCGTATCCCGGGCATAACCGACACGGTTGTAAGGGTTATTTCGTTATGTATTTGTGCGGGGGCAACGGGGGCAGTGCTTGTAATTAATGCCTGGCAAATGCCAACTGTCAGCACTGTCAATGTTGTAATTTTGGTGGCATTTAACTTGTTTGCAGTGTTTGTAATGTGGGATATGGCACAGGTTATACAAAGTTTTATAAACCGTCCAAGCTATACCGTGTTCGAGTGGCTGCGCCTTTCTGTATCGATATTTGCGCTGGCTTTGGTAATTATGGTGCTGGTGGCACAGTTTAACTACAGCGCAGACAGCATTGTTATAAGCGCAATTGGCATGGTTGCTGCATTTTTGTGGATTACATTTGGCTTCCTGCGGCGTTACAAAACAATGCGTATGTTTGGGCTGGTGTTTTCGTTCTTTTCGTTGGGTAAATTATTTATTTACGACTTGCGTTTCCTTTCCACAGAGTTGCGTATCGTGTCATTTTTCGTGTTTGGTATGATATTCTTGGGGATATCATTTGTGTACCAATTCCTTAGCCGCAAAATGAGGGAGAAAGAACAGGTATGAGAAATTTTTTATTCGCAATTGCGCTGGTTGCGCTAGCCGCAAGCCACTTATACGAGATTACATTCACAGTTGGAGGCGAATTGCCATACAAGGCTATTGTACTGCCGCCGGAAGTTGTGAATGTCGCTGGTACATCTGCAATTCGGTTAAAATCGCAAGAAAGCGGGCAGGAAGTACCGTTTTTTGTATATGATCAAGAACAAATACATGGCGTGCATTTTGAAACCATACAATCAAATGGCATCACCACTGTTACGATAACTGGGCTTTATGATACAGATGCTACAATGCAAAATATTCGAGTGAGTGGCATTCGCATAATAACAGACTCTATATTTAGGCGCGATGTGCGAATAAACAACCGGACGATAACATTATATAGGCATGTTTTCCAAGACGAGGAAAACAGCAATACATTTATACCCATTACAGGCACAGCATCGCCCGCCACATTGTCTTTTGAAATTATCAACCACAACGACAGCCCGATAAATATCCTTGGTATAGAAGTGGAATACATCGCGCACAAGCTCGTATTCCGCAGCACAGGTGGCGAATATAGGCTTGTTTTTGGTGGCGAGCTAACACGCCCCCGCTACGATATAGAACATTTTAGGGACTATATTCTGGAACAGGGGTTTGACATTGTACCCATTAGCGGAGAGGCGCGGCTGATAGATTTGCCATATGAAGGGCGACGCAATTTTTCATGGATGTTTAACGCCGCTGTTATAATTGCCGGGGTTGTACTGATTGCAGTTGTACTTATGAACGTGGTCAAAAAAAAGGAAAATAAATAATAAGGAGAACAAACCAATGAAAATTTATGATATCACCGCCACTATTGGTGACAACCTGCCAATCTATGGCGGCAAACGCCCGCAAGTTGACAGGCTAACAAAAATGGAAAATGGCGACCCGTACAATTTTTCCAGAGTTATAGCAACCACACACACTGGCACACATGCAGATATGCCATCGCATTTTGTAAACGGCGGCGCGACATGCGACGATATTCCACTGGACTATTTTTATGGCAAGGCAAAACTTGTGCGCATCGCCGCAAAAGGGCATGTCACAAAGGCAGACTTACAGCCATTTGATATCCGGCCGGGTATTATACTGCTGATTGATACAGGGCAAAGTATGTACATGAACCAACCCACGCTAAAAGAGGATTATATTGCGCTAACGACGGAAGCGGCGCAATATTTGGTAGAAAAGCAAGTTAAAACCGTAGGGATAGATTATCTTTCTGTAGACCCATACGGTACGGAAGACTTCCCAGTGCATAAGATATTGCTGGGTAATGGTATTTGCACACTGGAAGGGCTTGTGCTGGAAGGCGTGCCAGAAGGTGAGTATACGCTTTCGGCATTGCCACTTAAATTTGCGTGTGGGGATGGCAGCCCGGTGCGTGCAGTGTTGGTGGGGTAGAAAACTTGAAATTTTAGCACAATTACGCTAAAATTACTTTGGAGGTGTTTGTTTATGAATTTAATTAGACCGGTATCCGACTTGCGCAACAATTTTGCAGAAATATCTAAGACAGTAACAGAAACGTCGCAGCCTGTATTCTTAACCAAAAACGGCTATGGTAGCATGGTAGTTTTAAGCATGGAGGCTTTTCAAAACATGCAATTTGAAAGTGAAGTTTATTTTAAACTACAAGAGGCAGAGCGCGAGGCGGCGCATACGGGTAAGCGATATTCGTCCAAAGAAGTCTTAAATGCCATGAAAGAGGCTATTGGGGGTTAGCAAATGTACAGCATACAGTACCAACCTGTAGCTATGAACGACATGGTGGAAATTGTACGCTATATAAGTCACCAACTTTGCAACCCGTCTGCTGCCGAAAATTTAGCGAACGAGATGATAGCAGCCACTGAGGGGTTGGCACAATTTCCATATGCAATGCCAATTCACCGTACGGCAAAGCCGTTAAAGAATGAATACCGGAAGTTAATAGTCAGAAACTACATTATATTTTATTGGGTGGACGAGGCAACAAAAACAGTGGTGATTGCAAGGGTGCTGTACGCAAAGCGCGACCATGAGCAATTGTTAGGAGGTATTTAGATGCGCAGTAATACAGTTCTAAAAGATGAAGGAATGCGAATGCTTGGGCTTGTAGAGGCAGAGCGTTTTATTGTACTAATGCGCCGCGAACCTTTTGATTATACACAATGGCGGCAAGGTATTTTTAAAGAAGCTCCGCTAGATACCTTTCTGGCGGATGCCCAAAGATATCGGGAAGAAATGCTTAGAAAATAGGAGTTACAAAGGTGAACACCATGCAAACCATCCCCACTATCCCGGCAAAAACAATCATCACCCGCATTTCCGCACCCAACTCGCCATTTGTAGAATACAACATGAACCTGTACCGCGGTTGTTCGCACGGGTGCATTTATTGCGACAGCCGCAGCGATTGCTACCGCAATGTAGACTTTGATACGGTTAAAGTAAAAGAAAACGCCCTGTACATTGTCCGTGACGAACTGCGGCGCAAGGTTAAAACAGGCGTGATTTCCACCGGGGCAATGAGCGACCCTTACAACCCGGTAGAACGTGACCTAAAACTAACCCGCAACGCGCTGGAGCTGATTAACGCGTTTGGTTTTGGTGTATCGCTATGTACAAAATCTGCGCTTATTGCCCGCGATGTGGATGTGCTAAAAGATATCAAGCAGTTTTCGCCGGTTATGGCAAAGCTGTCTATTACCGCGGCGTGCGACAGCTTGTGTAAAAAAATAGAAACCGACGTTTCTGTAACTTCGCAACGCTTGCAAGCCCTTGCAAAGCTGGCAGATGGCGGCATTTTTAGCGGGGTTTGGATAAACCCTGTTATGCCGTTTTTAACCGACACAGAAGAAAACATCACCCGCATATTACGCATGTCAAAAGACGCAGGCGCAAAATTTGTTATGACCTTTATGGGTATGACCACCCGCAGCGGCAACCGCGAGCATTACTACCAGCAGCTGGACAAGCAAGGGCTTACCGATGTAAAGGATAAGCATATCAAACGGTTTGGCACAAGGTATGTGAATACATCACCCAATGCAAAAAAGCTGTGGGCTGTGTTTACCGCAGAATGCGAACGCCTTGGGCTACTGTACGACTGGCGCGCAATAGATAATACTTGCAAGATGGGGTACGATAGGCAGTTGACGTTGTTTTGATATCACGCTTGACACTACAACCAAAGCAAAAAAATAATTACGTAGCATACATGTCTCAACAATGAATTGTATCAAAAATAAAGACGAAAATCAAACAATTTTGCATGGTGTAACATCGAGCCGAGAGCGTAAAACTCCGGCTTTTTCTAGTTCTCAAAAATCAGAAATGTACTTTTTTTGTTGTCGATATTTGCGATTGTTAAGATATATCTTAATAATTATGAATTATTGTTTGCAATTAAGATATACATGCACTACAATAGCATTACTATTCCCATTGGAGGCGTTATTACATGATAAAAAGAGAAGAATACATGAGCCGCATTCGTCCGTTTATCGGAAATGAGCTTATAAAAGTGTTGACAGGCATACGCCGCAGTGGGAAATCCGTCATGTTAGAGTTGATAAAGCAAGAATTGATAACGCAGGGGGTTTCTGATTCACAATTCATCAAATATAATTTTGAAGATATGCGGAATGCAAAACTCTGCACGGCTGAGGCACTACATGACGAAATTACTAAGCGGGTGTCCGCTATAAAAGAAACAAGTGGAGAACAAGTAAAAATATATCTATTTTTCGATGAAATCCAAGAGGTTGAGGGCTGGGAAAAGTGCGTCAATTCATTTCGCGTGGAATTTGACTGCGATATTTACATCACAGGCTCGAACGCAAAATTACTTTCGGGTGAATTGGTGACCTATCTTGCCGGGCGGTATGTTGAATTTGTTATCTATCCGTTTTCATTTGAAGAGTTTTTGGAACTATACAGCTCCGTTCATCCCGTGATAACAAAACAAGCAGTATTCACTAAATATCTAACATTCGGAGGTATGCCGTATCTACGTAACCTCCGCTTTGAAGAGATGCCATCACAAGTCTATTTACAAGACTTGTTTAATTCAGTTGTTCTCAAAGATATAGTAAAACGAAATAATATCCGTGATGTCGATTTACTTGAACGCATTATAGCGTATGTGTTTAGCGGTATTGGTACGACATTTTCTGCGGCGTCCATTTCAAAGTATTTCAAAAGTGAAAACAGAGCGGCTGCCCCCGAAACAGTCATGAATTATATCAACCATTGCATAGACGCATTTCTGTTTTATCAAGTGCGTAGACAGGATTTACAAGGTAAAAAACTTCTGACCGTGAACGAAAAATACTACGCCGCTGACCACGGAATCCGCGAAGCGGTTTATGGTGGTAACATGAAGGACATAAACCTCATACTTGAGAATGTGGTTTTTATGGAGCTATTGCGAAGGCAGTATAAAATAACGGTTGGCAAGGCAAGCGAAAAAGAGATTGATTTTGTTTGTGAGAAACGGAACGAAAAGCTATATGTTCAAGTGTCCTATCTTCTGGCATCGGACGATACCATTGAGCGAGAGTTTGGAGCATACTCATCCGTCAAAGATAATTTCCCCAAATATGTAGTATCTCTTGATGAGTTCGACATGAGCCGTGATGGGATAAAACATAGAAATATTAGGGACTTTCTGCTTGCGAGGGAATGGAACTAACCTCTGTTCAAGCTGTCTATGAGCAGGCGGGTAAAAGGAATAACATGCACAGCCAGGCCGGGAGCGTAAAAAACTCTCGGTTTTTTATTTTAAAAACTCAGAAATGGGCTTTTTCCTAGGCAGTATTCCGTATTGGGAAAACACAAAGAAACTGCGTTTTTGCTCGTCCAAAATGGAAAGAAGCTCACAATAATGCGACCATGACAATTTAACAGACACTGTCTGTTGAAATTACTCACCATACCTTTTTGTTAGGCTTTTTTTCTAAACTCAATATGAAGTGTTTTATCCATGCCACTTGCAAGCTGCTGTAAAGTTGCTATTGTGGGGCTACTGTTGCCGTTTTCTATACGGCTTATATTGGATTGTCTTATGCCTGTTTTCTGTGCTAATTCTTTTTGCGTTAAGTTCAACTCCATACGAGCGGCAATAATCGCTTTAATATATTCCCTCTCTGGGCGTTGTCGTTCCCATTCGGTGGCAAAATCCGGGTCTTTTAGTTGCTCTTCTAAATGGTTTTTATAATCGCTCATTATTAGCAATCATCCTCTCATAATCTGCTTTATACTTTTTGGCAAGGGCAATTTCACTAGTTGGTGTTTTACGCGTTTTCTTTAAACATAGTATATCTCCTCATTAATACAATATTCCTTTTTTGATATATTGTCAATGAATTTCTTGAAATTTTGCTACAACTCTGCGCCAGTAAATTCTCAAAATTTCACAAATACTTTTTGTTGAAAAAAGTCGAGTGGTGTGGTATAATTAAATGTTGCCCTCCTTATACTTGATAGCAATTGTCAAGGGCAAAATTCCCTTCAAAAAATTTTTTTGAAATTTTTTTCAAAAACAGGTGCAATTTTTGAAACTTCTCCCCTATATACAAGTGTAAGGAATTTTATCAACAAAAATTCATACACGAGAGGAATAAGTTTATGAGTGAGGCAGTACCCAAAACTCAATATTGGCAACCGTCTTTATTACCAGAGCGACTTAAAAAAATCAACATCCCAAAATCTTTTATCAATAACGACGATAGCCGTTGGGTACTGTGCGATATAATAAGCGACTTTCAATATGAAGAAAAACAAGCGATTTATTACTGCGCTGTTTTTGATACTACAATAGAAGACGTTGCTGAAAAAATCGAATTATCCCCATTCCATGTCGTAAGTGCAATAGGATTATATTCGGCAAGGCTAGAATCCAAATTATGTTTCTTCAAAAGGATTATGGCCTATGACGAAAATGACTTATTGCCGATAAACGAATTACTTTTCTTTGAACCATCAAGCCGAAACTTTACGTGTATCACATAGTTTAAGTTTGGGCGGGTATCATAGAAACGAGAGGTGTATTAAAATTTCTACTGACAGCAATACGAAAGCACTCTACAGCTTAATAGAAAAGCTAAACAACAGCGACCCACTAGCCTTTGAAGAAATCTATAAAAGGTGTAGCGGACACGTTGCCTTTGTGTGCCATAAATTCTGCGACAGCAAAGAAGATGCAGAAGAAGTTGTGCAGGACACTTTCTTAATTGCTTTCAAAAAAGCCGGTACGCTAAAGAGTGAAACCTTTATGGGCTACCTGCGCAAAATTGCAATACACGAGAGCCTACGCAAGCGCAATGCAAATCTCCGCACTCAAAACTATGTCGTATCTGTGGATGACGAGCAAACAGAGAACTTGCCTGAACTCAACACCGACTTCTTGCCGGAACAACATTTACAAGACAAAGAAAACCGCACCGAACTTTTGCGGATAATTAAGTCACTACCCGTAATACAATGGGAAATGATTTATATGTTCTATTATGCAGATTTTAGCACGAAAGAAATCGCTCTCTTGTATGATTGCTCCGAAAGTAACGTATATAACACCTTACGCAGAGCAAGAAATACAATCAAAAGCAAGCTAGAGGGTACAGACAGCAAGTATAGCCTTAAAGGCATGGCACTTGCACCGCTTGCCGCACTATTCTTTATTGAAGAAGAAATATTTGCCGCAAGCTATATCCCAACCGCCGCCCCAAGCATTGTAGCTGCGGACGTTGTTGGCAAGGCTGCAACTTTAACTTCCACATCAACCAAGGCGTATGCGGTTGCGGTGTGTGTTTTGGCAGTTTGCGGCGTTTCCGTAGCGGTATATTTCGCTTCGTTACCGAATGCGGCGGGCTACGAACCAACGTATGATTCGTATGCAGAACTTCCTATATATGAAGAAGAACCGCCCACGTATGAGATAGAAGAACCTATTGAATATGAGCCGCAGTACGAGCCATATATACCATACGAACCACAAGAGTACGAAGCCAAACCCTACGAGCCGACTATAGAAGAACCCTATGAACCGCAAGCGGCAGAGCAGCCAACTTACGTACCGACTGCACAAGAACCAAGTGAACTACACGAAGAAATAACCATATACGAACCGCTCGAAGAAGAACCTGAGGACGAGCCTTATGAGCCTAAGCCTGAAGAAGAACCATACGAACCAGAACCCGACCCAATCCCAATTGACAGAACGCCGGAAATATTAGCGGCACTAGCCGGGACAAACACCGCCGAAGATGTCGCCCGCATCATCAACCATTACGGCTTCGTCTTTGATACGCAGATACAAATCTCTACAGACTTACGGTTTAGATTCTACGTAACCAACGAGGGCAGCGGCGATATTCTAATCGGTATTGCGGCCTACGAGGACGGCAGCGCATGGCGCATGAGGTTCGAGCATTTTGCAGGCGGACAAATGCCAGCCGACAGGACAGACCTATTCCGTTGGATGGGCGAAGGGTAAAACAGCGTGTAACAATTAAACATTTCAACAATGGACTTCTTGCGTAACTTAAAAATTTCTGCGAAGCAGCGGGAGCGGCAGTGAGTGACACTTACGTTTTCCGTAGGAAAACGTAAGTGTACACGAACGCCTTGCCGCGTACTGCAAGCAAAAATTACAGTAATGCAAGATGTCCAATGGCATAATGCCTTACAAATATAAAAAATAACTCAACAAAAAGGAGAACAATATGTTAAGAGAACTTTCACGGTTGGTGCAAAAACGTACTAAGAGCGCAATGGCGTTACTGTTGGTGGTAGTGCTTGTACTTGGCTCGATACCTGTAGGTGCGATGGCAAATACCGCCAACACAGCCGAGCAAAGCTACACCGATACTGTAAACTATGATAACCAAGAAACCACCAACGACGATACCGCCGAAGAATCCAATACCGAGGACAATTCTTCATACGGCGATGACGATGGCTATAGCGACAACGACTACGGATACAACGACGACTATAAAGACGACGATTATGGATATAACGACGAAGACGACTACGAATATGAAGATGATTATGATGAAGACGAGGAAGAAGAATATGAACTACCTGTACTGCCGATAGAAGGGCTTGTACCTTTTAATGGTGGTTTTTCTGCGACTATACGCAGTGTGACAGCAGACAACCTATACACCACATTTGGCCCGGGCAGCCGTATAGACATACCAAACACTAGCGCAACTAATACACCCCAAACTGTGCGCGTGCAAGAAAACTTTGGCGTAAACGCGCCGGCTCCGGCGGTAGTTGTTACACTTGGGCATGGTCTTGAGCGTTTTGGCACTGTACCCGGTTTTACAGGCAACAACTTTACAGGCGCAGGCATGGACGACCAACCCCACCTGCAAGGCGTACTTACAGGCGGGGTATGGGTGCAAGACAACCTAATAGTACAAAACCTTACAGGCAACACATTTCAGCCAAACAGCGGCGTGCTTGTGTTTTTGTTTGCGCCGGGTACGGAAAGCACAAACATTACATTCCCTGTGCGGGCGCAACGCGCATTTAGCCAAACAGGCGGCGGAGGGCGCACGCACACCAATGCCATAACCGTACAAACTTTTGATGATATTGGCGCGGTGCAAGCGCAATTGCAAGCGATGAACTTTGATACCATAAACACACATATAAATGCGCAGACCGTAAACAGCGAAGCGACATTAGAACAGTACCATTTGGTGGGTGCAAGCCACAGTAGATTAGCCCCCGTCTCCCCTACACCAAATTCCGTAGTTCGCACATATGCACCGGGCGATTCTTGGGAAACGCATGTGGTATTTAACACATACAATCAACCAGAAACACTCAATGCTTTGTTTGAGAGTGCCACAATTGTTATCCATATTGACAGGAATTTGGGCATTCAAGGCGTGAGGTCGATTAGTAATGGGCTTAGTGACGATAAAGCCGTACCTATACATGCAGGGTTCGACCATGCCATGCTTCAATATACTATAACTGACCACCCGACAAACAGCAGCCTTCAAATTCTTACCATCAGTCTTTTGCAGCCAAACTCCACCCATGGCGGCACTCGGTTCTATATGTACGGCACAATACCAATGGATGCCACGCCCGGAGTATACGACCCAATTAACCTGCAACAAAATCAAAGTCCTATAACACCATTGCCGGGCGGTACGGAAAGCACAGTAGCTCGTGGCAATGCGTTTGGTAACATTCGCATTGCGGCACCTTTTATAAACCGCTTAGACCTGCGACCAATTTGGCAAGAATTTCGTCATTCATCTATACCAACAGCAGCAGGATTGGACTTTCTGAGTGGGTTCTTATTTCGCAACGAATTTGCCGACGAATTATACGAGCAGGCCATTCGCATTTTCTTTGACGACCCTGCCATTGGTGTGCAAGCCATGCGCCTGCCTGTTGGTACACTGGGTTTAGGGGATTTACGTGCATATACAAACTTTGGCAATGTAATTACTTTGCCACATGCCGGCGTTGCCGTTACAGCACCCACAACTTTTACAGTAAACAGACCAAACCAAATTGTGGACATAAACTTTCTCGGTGCGTTAGCTCCCGGCGAATTTATAACAGAAATATACTACGAACTGGCGGGCTATGTGCAGGAAGGCTTTTCTAATGTTGCAAATCAATTAGACAATCGAACAGCTACAGATTTTTTCTTTTTGGGGCAATGGTTAGACCATAGCGTAAATTCGTTTTCCGCTCGCGCAATAGCCGGGCAACGCTGTGCAACAAGCCCTGACGGCATTGTGCAAAACCCACCGGAAATTGCAGACAACAGCCCATATAGCCTGCGTAGTATAGTTACAGATGTGCGCCCTATAGAAAATCGTGGTCTGGCGTATGAAAGATTTCAAGTATGGACTAATTCAACAGGACTTGCCGCTCCTTTTGTTGGTGGCGCAGACTGGAGCCGCAGGAGTTTCGGGTTTTCGTCATCTTCCACAGAGTGGCGTAGTACAAACACACATGTTACTGCCCTCAAAGGTCACTACGTATACTTGCGCGCCCCCCTTAACATTTTTGAAATAAACCAAGATACCATAACCGTGAGATGGGGTACAGATACTTGGACTGACGGCGACGGCATTACCGTTACGCCAATTGTGGACAGCACAGGCTCTCAAGCATTCCGCATTGCAATTCCATATGCAATTAGTGGACACAGCCGAGATGACTTTGCCATGGCCGGCACCGGGTTGCGCAATTATCCGGCAATAAATGTTGACTTTGATATTAGGGCAGTGCCATGGGTAAGCACGCAAAATATCCCGGCCAACCAAATTATTATGATGGTGCCAATGTATGATGGTGTGCGCCCGCATAGTATTGACGTTAATCGTCAAGCTTTCAATCCAAACTTTACTATAGACTGTGGCACACGCCCCCCTCGTGTACGTGAAACAGGTACCAATCGCGAGGTTTTTGGGTCAACAAGTGTTGTCAACATCGTAGAATCTGCAAATCTCATAACCACCGTAACAACACGCTCTATAAGCTCTGGCGGTACTGTGCTTGAAGAGGCAACTTTGCACAACTGGGCAGGCGCAGGCATATTAAGCATGGTGCCCGGCAGCACTGTTCAGCAAGAGTTTAGATATTTTAACCCTACAAACGATAATATCGGGCAGTTCCACGCGTTTATCCCTATACCACGCGAGGGTTATATGCTGCCACTTAACGAAATTGCGGAAATACCACTGCGCCAAGAAGTGCAGCGCGAACCGTTCCAATTTACTTTAGAGCTTACAGGGGCAATTGCTACAATCCCGGGCTTTAGAATTTACTATTCTACAGAGTACAACTTTATCCCGGGGCATAGCAGCTTTGAACTGGCTGCCGATGTTACGGACTGGTCGGCAATTCGTATGGTATTTATACAAAGCTACCGTAATATTGCCCCGCAAGAAGAGGGTTACTTCCTGCTTAATCTTGCGCACCCTGCGGGTGCTGATACACGCACCATTGCAGGGCTGCAAAACGCATATGCGCCGCTTACTTTTAGCAGCGTGCTTGGCAACGCCGCGCAACGCCGCAGTATGCCAACAGCAATGCGTTTGTGGAACTATGTTATTTTCAACTATAACTATACAGGCAGTGATGGTGTCTTCCTTGAAGTGCCAGTGGCACACGGCGGCACGGTAACAGCACCAAATCCTGCGCCACAGCGCACAGGCTACACGTTCGACAGATGGACAACTGACGCGGCAGGCACAACTGACTATGTATTTACTACTGCGGTAACTGCTCCAAGTTTGAACCTTTTTGCACAATGGACGCGCAACGCGTACAGCATAACGTATGCGTTCACAGGTACTGTGCCAACAGGCGTAACCGCGCCTGCGGCACGCAACAACATTACCGCAGGCACAACAGGTTTGGCGGCAAGTGCCGTCACATCGCCTGTGACTGGTACTCATAACGACCTCCCAGGTACGTTTACGTTTGGCGGTTGGTCTGCTGCGGGTATTGCTAACCCGGCGGCGTTCACCATGCCAGATGGCGGCGTGGCGTTTACAGGCAACTGGACGTTCGCAGCGAATGAATTTGAAGTAAGCTACAACAAAACAGGTTATGTGCCAGCAGGCGCACCGTCTACTCCGATATCACGTAACGTTGCCGCAGGCACGCCAGACGTATCCGGCACAAGCATCACCCCTACGTGGGTAGACGGCTACGAATACGGCATAGCAGGCATCTGGACATTCAGCGGTTGGACAGCTCCTGCACCGTTGGGTGCTACGTTCACCATGCCAGCGGCTAATGTTGTATTCTCCGGAACATGGGAGTTTTCGGCGGGCACACCAAACGTAATCTACACCGTAACAGGCGCAAGGCCGCCAAGTTACAGCGGTATGCCGCCATCACCGCAAGTAGAAACATCAGGCACAACTGTAACGGTTGAAGCTATCCCAACTACAAGTGAAACGGTGAACTCGGCGGGTACGCCGGGCGCATGGACGTTCAACGGTTGGAATCACGCGACTATCACAGGTGCGACATTCACCGTGCCGAATGACAACGTGGAATTTACAGGCTACTGGACATTTACACCTGATAGCTTTAATGTAACCTACACTGTAACGGGTGCTGCCCCTGCCAATGTAAGCAATATGCCAACATCGCCGCAGTCACATGCCGCAGGCAGCACAGTAACTGTTGCAAGTGTTCCAACAACAACAGCTACAACAAACGCAGCAGGCACAGCAGGTACTTGGACGTTCAACGGCTGGAGCCACCCAACCATAACAGGCTCAACATTTGCAATGCCAAACAACAATGTAGAATTTACAGGCAGTTGGACATTTACTACCAGTACAGGCAACGGCACAGACCCAACACCAAACCCGGCGGTGGAAATCACGAAGTCTGCGCCACCGACAGTTCAGCCAAACACACCGCTTACCTACACGATAACCGTGCGCAATATCGGTGATGTTACGCTTATGGACTTGGTTGTGACGGATAACTTGTCGGAGCAGTTACAAGACCCAAGGAATTTACAGCACCCAACAAACGTAACGGCGGCTTTCACAGGGCAAACATTGAATGCGACTATTTCAAGCCTACTGCCTGGACAATCGGTTACAATCTCGTTCGTGGTAACGGTTGATGCGGCAGTTGGCGCAACGATAACTAACACTGCGACAGTAACCGTGCCAAGTATGCCAAACGTGAATGACAATAGCACCGTTACAACAGAGGTTATAGGCGAACAGCCAGAGCTTATCAAGAACCCTGATAGAACAGTGGTACGAGTTGGAGAAACCATCAACTGGACGTTGAGTGGCTTCCACAACTACACTGGCGGCGAAGTTACTAATTTCACTATCGTAGATATGCCAGGCAGAGGCTTGAACTTCCAATCGGGCAGTCTTCCGGCGTTTGCGAATGGCGAGGGTATCACCTACGAAATTAGATACAGAATTTACGGAAGTAATGAATGGCGCATACACGCCACAGGCATAGATGCAAGCAGACCGTTTAATTTTAGCCTACCGCAACCGGGCAACTTGTACTATACAGATATAGGCTTCTTCTTTGGCAATGTTCCTACTAATTTTGCAATCAACAATCAGATTGTTTTGACATTTGTTGTTGGGGCAGATGCGCCAAACGGTGAGCTTGTAAACAGATTTTTCTTGCTTTATAGCAATGTTGAGCGTGAGGGTGGCAGCCCAGAAACACCTATAATTGAGCCTGATGACAGTATAACAGGCAGCGGCAATGGCAATGGTGGCGGTAGCGTAACGGATGTAACGCCATTACCAATACCACCAACTGCCCCGCTGTGGGATACAGAGCAACCTATCGCAGATAGGGAGTATCAAACTATCTACGAGCAAGCTGAAACAGCTACAGACACAACAAGTCCCATAATAGGGCGAATTAACCCACAAACAGGCGATAATTTTAGCTTTATGGGAATTATCCTGTCATTAGCAGGCGTAGTAACGTCACTCGGTGTACTTTTGCTAGTGCTTAAACCAAAAAGAAATAACGCAGCATAATACGTTTACTGGCAAGTAAAAGGCCGCTGCCGTCATAATTAGATGGCGGCGGCTTTTGCCAAGATGTAAGCATTTGCCGCCAACACATGCGTACAATCGCAAGCTGGGCTAAATTAGACAAGCTGCGCGACGCCTAAAGCACTTTTAATCGAATAGCACAAAAAAGGGCAAATAGCCGTAAAAACTTATGGCTATTTGCCCTTTTTAATTTGCAATAAAATAATAGGTAATTAGTTAGATTCAGGGTCAGGCTTAGCCTGCCCCGGGCTTGACCCGGGGGAATGACAGAGCTTGGTTACAATGTTAGCCGCTTTACCATTTTTACCGTCCATAATATATGCTGTACAGGCCGGCATTGCTGCCGCATAGACAATTAACTTTTTGCTGCCTCAAACTTCGCCCGAGAACGCACCTAAAGCCGTGCGTTTCGGTCTCGCTTTCGGACTAGCAAAAATTAAATTGCTAACAGGAATCCTCATATAC